>Ga0194128_10000869_pt1 | contig 53564 bp, 48 predicted proteins | sample TA2KigCa65mmetaG_FD_148650 | JGI IMG/M metagenome (GOLD analysis project Ga0194128, IMG submission 148650) | Freshwater microbial communities from Lake Tanganyika, Tanzania - TA2015037 Kigoma Deep Cast 65m | ecosystem: Environmental > Aquatic > Freshwater > Lake | place: Tanzania: Lake...
TTCACCGTCACGGGGATTCCGATCTTCGGACCGATGGAAGGACCAGTTCCGCCACAGGAAGCCTTCGGTGATCCCGTGTACAACAACCTGCTCGACGCTTGCAAAGGTCACACGGGTTACAATGGCGATTACCACTACCACGCGATTCTCGTGATGAACTCCTGCTATTTCGACGAGACGATCATCGGTTACGCAAACGACGGCTTCCCCATCTATTCGAACCCGGGGTACACGTACGTGTCGGGCTACAAAATGACGGGAAACCCGAAGTCGAATTCATGGAACGCGTACACGTACCAAACGGGCGGAGCAAACACGCTCGACGAATGCAACGGGCGTACCGATGAAAACGGCAACTACCGCTACTACATCACCAAGACGTTCCCGTACATCATCGGCTGCTACAAGGGAACTCCTGCCGCACAGGTCGGCAAGGCCGCCGCACCGATGGTGATGCAGTCGTCGACCTACATCTGCGAGATTTAGCTCAGCCGCCCGTGGTATCCGCTGGTCGCGTGCGGTTGTGGCGCAATCCTGTGGCGTAATCTACGGCTGAACAAGCTCGGAAGGCCTGTGATCAAGGGGTTGGTGGAGTTCCCCCGGCTCGACGAATAGTCAGGCGCGGACTCGGCGAATCGCCGGAATAAAGTGCGCGAGATCGGGCGTCAACACGCCGACTTTTTTTGCCGCCTCATCCCACCGGCGAATTCGCAGCGCGTCGTGCGCGCCAACCCGCGCCTCAAAGTCGGCGACTTCATCGGGCGACATCGGTCCGCCTTGAAGGCCCAGCGTATGAACCGACGCCGCCGAGAGCTTCGCCAAATAGTCGGCCTCCACCGTGCATAGGTAGCGCTTGGCCAAAACATGCAGTCGCACGCCATCGACCACACGCCCGGAAAAATGTCCCTCGAGCAACCGCGCACCGACGAGGTCGTGTCGTTTGTCCAAGGTGTCGCTCGGCGAATACTCGCTGAATTCGTCGGCGTAGTGGCCGACGTCATGGAGCAATGCACCGACCACCAGCTCGTCGTCGGCGCATTCAGATTCGGCGAGCGAGGCCGCCTGAAGCATGTGCTGTGACATGGTGACTTGTTCGCCCAAGTACGACTCGGCGCCGCGACGCTCGAAGATGTCGACGATCCGGGCGATGATGTCCATCATGAACCTTCGAGGACGCGAAGGGTCGACTCGAGTCCGTCTCGATCGACATAACATCCTTGCAGCCAACGCCGTCCCGAACCGCTGAACGCGCGGCGCGCATGCATCACCCGCAGGTTGTCGACGATGAAGGCCTCACCCGGAGCCAATTTGAATTCGATTGCGAATCGCGGGTCGTCGACATATGCGGCGAACGCGCGATAAGCGCGATAAAAGTCGGGCATGACATTGAAGGGTATGTCGCGGAACGGGGCCGTCGATCGATTGTTGAAACGCACGGCGATGAGCTCGCCGTCGGGGCCGAGTTCGATGATTGGTCGCTTGGCATGCAGTGACACGTCCGCGGTTCCCTCGAAGGCGAAGCGAACCGGATAGGTCGTGAGCAGTTCGAAGCAGCCGGGTTCGGCATCGCGCAGCGCCTGGGCGACGCTGAATGCGTCGATGACGGTCGATTCCCCACCGTCGACGGAGTTCTCGAGGCACGCGAGAATCTGCATCGTCGGCACCGGATCACGGTAGGGGTTGTCGGTATGGGCCTGCAGACCGAGGTTGGTATAGGCGAGATTGCTCGGCGTGACCTCGGCCCGAACATCGAAGCATTCTCCGTAGTTGGTCTCGCGCACATACCCGAATCGCCGCGCCATGGTGCAGAGAAATTTTGGCGACGTCGGCATGTCCGTCACGATTCCCACACCCATCTGTCTGACACCCGACAACCAGTGGCACAGGGCCGAGTCGTCGTTGCTCATCGCCGACCACGACACGCGCGGCAACTCTCTGACCGACGTCGAAGAAGTCCATGTACGTACCGTCTGCGGAAGCCAACCTTTGCGCGTGGGCCGATCGATGTCATAGGAATGATGCAACAGCCAGTCGATCGGGAACCTCGACGAGGTGCCGCACGGGGAAAACGTGACCGAGATCGCCGACCCGTCGGATGATTGCTCGCAATTGGCGATGGTCGTCGCCTGATCGATGTCGTTGATCGTTACCAGTCGCTGGCCATTGACCGGACTGCGGGTGGCTGAGTCAAACGAGTTGTCACGCAGCCAAAGTGCATGAAAGCGGCGAACCCCCACGCCCTCGATTTGCACCGTGACGACCTCGGGAGTTTGGTCGAGCTGCAAGATCCGCGCCATGACCCGAGTGTAAATCAACCCCGACAAGACGAGTCTCCCCACGCGGTGAATTTGTGCATTGAGGCCGGCCGCAGTCTGGCAAGTCGGGTTGCAAATCGTAGATTGGAGTCGTATGAAATTCGCACCAATCTCTGATCGCTTGAGCGGTTTGGGCGCCGCGAAGTGGGCGGTGCACGTCGAAGGCTTGCGTCGGGCGAATCTGGGCGAGCCGATAATCATGTTGTCGATCGGCGAACCCGACCTGCCTCCCCCACTCGGCGTGCTCGATGCGGCGAGTGCGGCGATGCGCAAAGGCAGAACTCGCTATGCGCACGGCCAGGGCGAACCGCGGACACTGTCGGCGATCGCAAATCATCTGACCCGCCGCTCTGGTCTGACGGTTTCGCCCGAACAGGTTCTCTACACGGCAGGCACGCAAAATGGTTTGTGCACCGCGTTGCTGACGCTCGTGCAAACCGGCGACGAAGTTTTGGTGCCCGACCCTTATTACGCGACATACGAAGGTTTGGTCGCCGCATCCGGTGCGAAATTCGTGCCGGTGGCGACGAGACCCGAAGATAATTTTCATGTCACCGCCGAGGCGATCGAACGGGCGATCACCAAACAGACGAAAGTATTGCTGCTCAACACGCCGAGCAACCCGACGGGTGCGGTGCTCAGCCGGGATGAGATCGACCAGATCGGCGCTGTCTGCGAGCGACATGATTTGTGGATCATCTGCGACGAGGTCTACGCCGACATGACCTTCGATGCGCCGTTCTGCTCGCCGTTTGACCGCCCGCGCTTGCGCCATCGAACTTTGGCCGTGTCGTCGATCTCGAAGTCGCACGCCCTGCCCGGTTTTCGGGCGGGCTGGGTGGCCAGCGACCCGAGCGTCACCCCTCGCTTGGTGCTCGTGGCCGAGGCGATGTTGTTCGGTTCACAACCGTTCATCGAAGACGCCCTGGCTGTCGCCCTGAACGAAGAGCACCCCGAGGTTGAACGACTGCGACACGCGTTTCGCCAGCGCGCCGAGACGCTTGTCGATGCGTTCAGCGGCAGCGAATACATCTCGGCGCGCATGCCCGAAGGCGGCATGTTCGTGATGCTCGACATCAGGCGCACGAAACTCTCGGGCGAAGAATTCGCATGGCGACTTCTCGAAACCGAGAACATCACCGTGATGCCCGGCGAAAGTTTCGGCAGGGGCGGCGCCGGCCACATTCGCATCGCGCTCACGGTCGATGCGGAAGTTCTGGGTCGAGCCTGTTCTCGCATCAGGCAACTCGCCGAAAAACTCTGCGCTGAAGCCGGTTGACCTGTGGTGAGCGCCGAACTTCGGGTCGGAGAAGCGATCATCGACCTGCTCACCCGTGAATATGGCGTCGATGTCGTGTTCGGTATTCCCGGCGTGCACAACATCGAGTTGTACCGCGGGCTGCATCGCGCGGGTGTGCGCGCGGTTTCACCGCGACACGAACAGGGCGCGGGCTTCATGGCCGACGGCTGGTCGATCGTCACGGGCAAACCCGGCGTCTGTGTTTTGATCAGTGGCCCGGGTTTGACCAATGCACTGACCCCGATCGCCCAGGCTTATCACGATTCGCGACCGATGCTGGTTCTGACATCGACCACGCCGACCGATGCGCTGGGCAAAGGCTTCGGCCCGCTGCACGACCTGCCGGATCAGGCCGCGGTGGCGCGAAGCATTTGCGCGTTCAGTGAAACCGTCACCGATCCGTCACGGTTGCCTGCGCTCATCGAACGGGCGTTCAATATTTTTTCTTCATCGCGTCGGCGACCCGTGCACATCGCGATCCCGACCGATGTGTTGACTCAAAAGTGCAGCCCTTTCGCGCGGTCGCATGCCGCGACAATGCACGACGAAATCACCACCGACCAAATCGCCCGCGCCGTCGAAATCATCGACCCTGCGCAAAGCCCCGTCGTAATTGCCGGTGGCGGTTGTATCGATGCAGGGTCAGAACTCGTCGCCTTCGCCGAGACTCTTGGCGCGCCAGTTTTGCTGACGGGCAACGCCAAAGGGGTCGTGTCGTCGAGCCACGATTTGTGCGCCGGCAACTGCCTCGTGTTTGGTCGGGTGCAACGCGAAATCGAGTCGGCAGATGTCGTCGTGGTGGTCGGCACCGAACTCTCCGACACCGACCTCTACAACAACGGTCGAGCGTTGAATTTCGCGGGAAAAGTCGTGCGCATCGATATCGACCCCGAACAGATCAATCGGCGCACGACACCGACCATCGGCTTGGTCGGCGATGCGGCCACGACTTTGAAACGGCTGACAGAAAATATTCGCAAGCGTTCGACAGACGCGGGTCGCCAACGCGCGGGTGAATGGCGCGACCATGCGCGAACAAGAACAAATGTCAAGTTCGTGCCGTGGCTTCGAGCGATCGAAGAAAATTTGCCGGGTGACGCGATCGTCGCCCTCGACTCGACCCAATTGGCCTACAGCGCCCACTGGTGGTTGCCGGCGACCCAGCCGCGCTCGTGGCTGGCGCCGTATGGTTTCGGCACGCTCGGTTGCGCGCTGCCGATGGCGATTGGCGCGAGCGTCGCCGCGCCCAGCCGACCAGTCTTGGCGATCGTCGGCGACGGCGGATGGTTGTTCACGGTGGCCGAAATGGCCGCCGCCAAAGACCTGAACAGCAACATCATCTTGTTGTTGTGGGACAACAGCGGCTACGAACAGATCCGCGAATCGTTCGACGATGTCGACGCGCCGCGCCTCGGTGTCGATGTGTCGTCGCACGACCCGTGCTTGGTCGCCCGCGGGTTCGGCTGGCAAACAACCCGAGTCGACACCCCCGAGCAACTCGCCCAAGTGCTCGCGACATCATTCGCCACGAGCGGCCCGAAATTTATTCGGGTCGCGGCACCGCGCTAAGCCTCAGGTCAGGTCGGCGGGAGTCTGTCGTTCGTTGAGGTGCAGCTCGGTGCCCGTATACGGGTGAGCAAGCGCGACTTCTTCGTTCAATTCGACGCCGAGACCCGGCTCTTTGGACGGAATGACATAACCATTTTCGAATTGAATCGGCTTTTTCAAAATCTTGGCGTGGAAACCGCCCCAATCTTGAATGCTCTCGAGAATCAAGAAATTCGGCGTGCAGGTGCTCAACTGAATATTGGCCGCACCTTCGATCGGTCCGCAATAAAGATGCGGTGCGATCTGGGCGTGATATGTCTCGGCGATCGACGCGATCTTCTTGCCCTCGAGAATGCCGCCGCAGCGCCCCGTGGCCAACTGAACAATCGACGCCCCGCCGACCCGCAACACGTGCGCGAACTCGTACTTTGATGTCAGGCGCTCGCCCGTGGCGATCGGAATGCTCGTGTGCGCGGCGACCTTGGCCATCTCTTCGGGTGCGTCAGGCGGAATCGGCTCTTCAAACCACATCGGGTCGTACGGCTCGAGTTGCTTGGCCAAGCGAATCGCACCCGACGCCGTGAACTGACCGTGCGTACCGAACAAAATATCGGCGCGGTTGCCGACGGCTTTGCGAATCGCCGCGACCATGCGCACGCTGCGATCGATCGCCGCCAGCGACGGCTGACGGCCGTCGAAAACCGAATATGGCCCGGCGGGGTCGAGTTTCACCGCGGTGAAACCACGCTCGACTTCGCGCAACGCGGCCGCGGCGGAAAGATCTGGGTCGCTGTATAGAGGGTGATCCGAGTGCGCGTCGAACTCATGCGGCGGATACAGATACGTGTAACAACGCAGGCGATCGTGAACCTGGCCGCCGAGCAATTCGTAGACGGGCTTCCCCGTGTCCTTGCCACAGATGTCCCACATCGCCATTTCGAGACCGCTGACGACACCGGCCGTGCTGAAATCCGGCCGATGCGAGAAACCCGAACCATAGGTGCGACGCCACATTTTTTCGATATGAAACGGATCGGCGCCGAAAACATAACGGGCAAAAATATCCTCGGCCACCTTGCACACGATTTGCGGCGAATACGTCGCCGTATAGATCTCGCCGACACCGCTGACGCCGGTGTCTGTGGTGATCTTGACGAAGATGAAATATCGACCGCCCGTGCGCGGTGGCGGGTTGCCGACGACGAAGGTCTGAAGTTTCTCTATTTTCACGCGACCCCCGACCCGACGTTGCTCAACCTAACCAAACACGATCACATTGCGCAAGGCGTCGCCCCGTTTTACCGCGGCAATCGCCTCGTTGATCTGTTCGAGCGGGTAGGTCTTGGTCACCAGTTCGTCGAGTTTCAGACGACCCTGCTCGTAGAGCGAGATCAAGTTCGGGATATCGACCTGAATTCGGGCCGAACCCATTTTCGAACCGAGAATGTTTTGGCTGTATGCCGCCATCGTGCCAGGGTCGATTTCGGACCTCACACCATTGGCCGGCATGCCGACCAGAACCACGGTGCCCGACTTCGCGAGCAGACCGTATGACGAGTCGAAAGCCTGCTTGGCTCCGACCGTGACAAAAACATAGTCGGCACCCCGACCTTCGGTGAGCGCCGAGACTTGTTTGCCGACATCTTGTTTGCCCGAGTTGATGCCGTGTGTCGCGCCGAATCTTTTTGCGGCTTCGAGTTTCGAATCGGAGAGATCGACGGCGATGATCACCTTGGCGCCGCTGACTCGCGCCCCCTGCACCGAGTTGAGACCGACGCCCCCCGCGCCGATCACGACGACGTTGCTGCCCGGTTCCACTTTGGCCGTGTTGGTCACCGCGCCAAAGCCCGTGATCACACCGCAAGCCAACAAAGACGCGCTAGCCGACTTGATCTGTTTCGAGATCACGACGACTTGAGATTCATGCACGACGACATTTTCGGCGAAACTTCCCGTGCCCATCGCTTGCACGATCGACTCGCCCGTCTTCGATGTCAACGGGCTCTTCGCGTCGAGTGGAAACGACGTCTCGCAAGTCACGGGCATGCCGCGCAGGCAGCCCCGACAATGGCCGCAAGATCGAATCAACGTCACCACCACTCGATCGCCGACCTTCACCGACGAGACACCAGCCCCCAGTTTTTCGACGACCCCGACACTTTCGTGACCATAAACCGCGGGCAACGCCCCGCCCCAAGCCCCATCTGCATACGAGATGTCGCTGTGGCAAATGGCGGTCGCCGCAATCTTGACGCGCAACTCACCCGCCTGCGGCTCGGCCAGATTCAGGTCCTCGATCACGAGGGGTCTACCAAATTCGCGACAAACTGCGGCCTTCAACTTGTTTTCCCTTCGATTTGCAACTGAAGATTCTAGTTTCGAAACTCGGGCGACTCGCGATCAAGAATCTCGGTCAGGGCGGCGAGGTGATGATTCGACGCGTCCGGATATTCGAGCCATTGCTTGCAGACCATCGACGCGGTTTCGTCGGGAATCAAGTCGAGTTCGCGCCCGGTCGACAACGCCAGTACCTGCAGTTGCGCGGCTTTCTCGAGATAGTAGAGCTCGTCGAATGCCTCGGCGACGGTCTTGCCGACGACGATCACTCCGTGGCCCGAGAGAAACAAAACACTGCGCGACTTGCCCAGAACTTTTGCCACACGCTGACCCTCACCGGCGTCGAGCGCCATGCCCGAATACTCGCGGTCATAGGCGATTCGATTGAAAAATCGGCACGCGTTCTGATCTAGCATCATCAACTCGAAATCTTTGAGGCAGGCAAGAGTCGTCGCGTTAGGCATGTGAGTGTGCAGAATGCACCTGGCGTCGGGCACCAGTCGATGAATTTGACCGTGCAAATTGATCGCCGTCGGGTCGACTGTTTGATCTGCGGGCACGCCGAAGTTTTCATTGTTCGCCTCGCACACGACCAAATCGCTCGCCTTGATCTGCGAGAAGTGCTTCCCTGCCGGGTTGATCAAGAACCTCTGACCGTCGTTCGAAATCGCGACGCTGAAATGATTGGCCACCGCCTCGTGCATGTTGAGCCTGGCCGCCCAACGAAACGCCACCGCCAAATCGACGCGAGCCTGTTGCTCGATGGTCATGGTTGAAGGCTATTGTAAGCGAGCCGGAAATCCTGGCGCGCGCAGATCGGTGCCGAGCGCATCTTCGAGCAGTTTGACGACCTGTGTCGACCAGGCCTCGCCACCATATTGTTCCTTGGCACGCACAAAGGCTTGTTGCACGGTGCTCGCCAAATCGAGCGGCACTCCGAACTTGCGACCGTATTCCATGGCGAAACCCAGGTCTTTCAGCGCTAGGTCCATCGTGAAGCCGATGTCGTAACTTCCGTTCAAAATCACCTGTCCCTCGGTTTCGTGGACGAAGCTGTTGCCCGAACTGTTTTTGATCACCTCGAATGCGACGCCCAGATCGATGCCGCCTTTTTTGGCCAACATCAACGCCTCGCCACAGGCCACAAGATGAATGAACGCCAGCATGTTCGTGATCACCTTGATCACGGCCGCACTGCCCAGTTCGCCGACATAGATCACGGGTCTGCCCATCGCCTCGAGCAGATCTTTGTGATCGGCGAAAACCTTCGGGTCGCCACCCACCAAGACGGTGATGTCACCCTCGGCCGCCTTGTGCACGCCGCCGGTCACGGGCGACTCGAGCGCGTTGAATCCCAACTTTGTGGCGATCTCGCCGAGGCGCAGGGTTTCGCTGCGATCGTTGGTGCTCATGTCGATCCATGTCGCGTTTTTCTTCAATCCGCGAAAGATGCCCGTTTCGCCGTCGACGACCGTGTCGATCGCGCGCGGCGACGGAAGACATGTGAACACAACTTCCGAGGCCCGGGCCACCTCTTTGGGCGAGTTCGCCCATTTCGCACCCTTGCCGATCAAACCCTCGCCGAGACTCTTGTTGAGATCATTGATCGTCACGTTGTGTCCGGCGCGCACGAGGCTGGCGGCCAAATAGACGCCGAGATGACCCAGACCGATGAAACCACAATTTCGTTTCGTATTGCTCATAGTTGTATCCGCGTCGTTTTCAAGTTGGTGTGGCCCTCGATCGAATGCATCGAGCGATCGCGACCCGTGCCCGACTGCTTGAACCCGCCGAACGGGGTCGTGATCGAACCCTTGTCGAACGTGTCGACCCACACCGTGCCGGTGCGCAACTTGCGGGCGATGCGATGCGCCTTGGTGATGTCGCGGGTCCAGATCGCCGAGGCCAAACCGTATTGCGCGTCGTTGGCGACTTGCACCGCCTCCTCGGCGCTGTTCACGGCGATCGAGGCCAAAACTGGGCCGAAGATTTCTTCCGTTTTGCCGCTCGCGGCGTCGACGAATTTTCCGTCGATGAAGAGTTTGGTGCGAGCAACTTTTTGGCCTGCACGCTTCGTCCACTCTTCGCCCGAAAACAGATCGGTCACTTCGTCTCCTGAATTTTGTTCGACGGCATTTTGCCAAGCCACGACGCTATCAGTGCGACCTGTAAGAATATAGGCGTGCGTTCGCCAGAGTCGAGCAGAACTCCCACCACGACTCTGCTCGCCATCGCCTCGGTGCATCGCACGGGCTCGACGCTGTTGTGCTCGATTCTGCGGGCCACCGGCATGGCGGGTATGCCGATGGAGTACCTGAACATCCACACCAAGAACTTCACCAATTTTCGCGCCGAAAATCGTCTGCCCCGCCTCAACCTCAAAGGTTTGGCCGTTGGCGCCGTGCGCAAAGCCACCGGCAGATCGGCCTGGCGCAACATCGATTATTTTTCCGACTCGTCTTGGCACGCTTATTTGAGACGAGCGGCCGCGCTCAACACGACCCCCAACGGGGTGTTCGGCATCAAGATGCACTTCAATCAATATGACGAGCACATGTTGCGCCGTGGCATCGACGCAAACTTTTGGAATGTGCCGATCAAATGGGTGCGCATCACGCGCGAAAATCAGGTGCGTCAGGCGATCTCGCTCGTGCGCGCCGAGCAATCAAACCAATGGAACAGCAACATGACCGCGATGCGCGAGCCGATCTATGCCGAGCAGTCGATCGTCGACGCGATCCACACGATCGACGCGGCAAACCAGAATTGGAACCAATACTTTGCCGCAAACTCGATCGCGCCATTGCAGGTTTCCTACGAGCAATTGACGATGAACATGGACGACACGGTGCGACGAATCATGAACCACATCGACACGCCGATCGACACGGTGCCCACGCCCCAAACCAAACGCCAGTCAGACGGCGCGAGCGCCCAATGGGAAACCCGTTTCCTCGAGGCCCGACCCGAATTCGTCTCGCGCGCTGCCACACTGTAGGCGTGAGCGTTTCGGCAATTTTCGACCCGACCCAATGGACTGAAGTCGGGGGCTTCTCGTTCGACGACATCACCTACCATCGCGCCAAACAGCACGGGACCGTGCGCGTGGCGTTCGATCGACCCGAGGTGCGCAACGCATTTCGTCCGCGCACAGTCGACGAGCTCTACAGCGCCCTCGACCACGCCCGACAGACAACCGATGTCGGATGCGTCTTGCTCACCGGCAACGGACCCTCGCCCAAAGACGGGGGCTGGGCATTTTGTAGCGGGGGCGACCAACGCATTCGCGGTCGCGATGGCTATCAGTACGAATCTGGTGACGAGAAAAGGTCGAGCACCGGACGGTTGCACGTTCTCGAGGTCCAACGCTTGATTCGATTCATGCCCAAGATCGTGATCTGCGTTGTTCCGGGTTGGGCCGTCGGCGGTGGCCACAGCCTGCATGTCGTCAGTGATTTGACGCTCGCCAGCAGGGAGCACGCGCGGTTCAAACAGACCGATGCCGATGTGGCGAGTTTCGACGGCGGTTTCGGCTCGGCATATCTGGCCCGCCAAGTCGGGCAAAAATTCGCCCGCGAGATATTTTTTCTCGGTCGAGAATATTCGGCCGCCGACGCGCACCGCATGGGCATGGTCAACGCGGTCGTCGATCATGCGGATCTCGAAAAGGTCGCCCTCGAGTGGGCGCGCGAGATCAACTCGAAGAGTCCGATGGCCCAACGCATGCTCAAGTTCGCCTTCAACTCGATCGACGACGGGCTGATCGGTCAGCAGGTATTTGCCGGCGAGGCCACTCGCCTGGCCTACATGACCGACGAGGCGCGCGAAGGTCGAGACTCGTTCGTCGAAAAGCGCGACCCCGATTGGTCTTCGTATCCCTGGCACTTCTGAAATTGCGGGTTGATTCGCGATGATCACGACCATCACCTCGAGCCACGACCCGCGACTCGACCCGCTGCGCCTCAACGAGCGCCAACTGACGACGATCGCCCAGCGTCGCTCGACGCTCGCGGCCGGTCGATTCATCGCCGAGGGTGACCTGGTCGTGGCCCGCGCGCTCGCCGCGGGTTGCCGGCCCGAGGTCGTGTTGTGCGACGCCGCGCAGGCCGCGCGATTCGCAACCGAGGTGTCTCGCCTCGGCGGTGAATGTTTGACCGCCGACATCGAAATTCGTCGACAAGCCACGGGTTTGGGCGTGCCACTCAGCGCGCTCGGCGTGTTTTTTCGGCCCGAGTCGAAAACGATTCAACAAGTTCTCGCCCAGGCCACGAGAATCGTGGTGGTCGAGGCCGTCGACAACCCGAGCAACATCGGTGCGATCGTGCGCTGCGCGACCGGTCTGGGTTGGAACGGACTCATCTGTGATTCGACGAGCGCCGATCCGCTTTCTCGGCGCGGTTTGCGGGTATCGATGGGCTCGGCGTTCAATCTTCCATTCGCCCGCACCGACGATCTCGTCAAAACTCTGCAAGATTTGCGCAAGAACGATTTCGAGATCTTCGCCCTGACCCCCGAACATGACTCGCAAGACATCTCGACGATCGATCTTGATCCGTCGCACAAACGAGCGATTGTTCTCGGCTCTGAGCGGGAGGGCTTGAGCCGTGCCGCGTTGAACGCCGCCGATGCACGGGTCAAAATCTCGATGAATCAGAACACCGACTCGTTGAATGTCGCCGCGGCTGCGGCGATCGCCTGCTTCGCCCTGCGCTGATCAACCGGCGCCGGTGATGCGCAGTTCGCTGTCGTTGCGCAAGTGTTCTGAGGTCTTGATGAAATACTCGCTCAATTCGGCTCGCACCGATTCGTCGGCGCCGCTTTGCTCGACGCTGGCCAGCATGTGCACCAACCAACGATCTCGCTCGAGGGCCCCGATGCGAAACGGCATGTGGCGCATGCGCAACTGCGGATGACCGCGATTCTCGTTGAACAACATCGGGCCTCCCCAATACTGGGCCAAAAACCACGTCAGGTGTTGTTTGGCTTTGGCCAGGTCGTCCGGGTTCTCGTAAAGGGCCAGCAAAACCGCGTCACCCGCCACGCCGCGATAAAACCGTTCGACAAGCTGCTCGAAAAAGGTCAGCCCGCCGACCCGCTCGAAGACCGATTTATCTGAACTCAGGGTCTTGCCATTCGGGAAACAAATTAGGTGTGTCGGTGGAAACCTTCATCACGAAGTTGGCCGCGCGCTTTTCGAGAAAACTCGTCACGCCTTCGCGGGCGTCGGCAGACTTGCCGCGCTGCACGATGCCGCGCGACTCGGCGCGGTGCGCCTCCATCGGGTGCGAAGCGCCGAGCATGCGCCACAACATCTGGCGCGACAACGCCACGGAAACTGGGGCCGAATTCTCGGCGATCTCACGGGCGATCGCGCGAGCGGCATCGAGCAACTCGGCGTCACGATGCACGCTGCGCACCAGACCAGCCTCGGCGGCTTGGCTTGCAGAAATCATTCGACCCGTGTAAACCCATTCGGCCGCGCGCGAAATGCCGACGACCCGGGGCAAGAACCACGAAGAACATGCCTCGGTGACGATGCCCCGACGGGCGAAAACAAAACCGAACTTTGCCGACTCGCCCGCCAGACGAATGTCCATCGGCAAGGTCATCGTCACGCCCACACCCACCGCAGCGCCGTTGATCGCAGCAATCACCGGCTTTTTGCTGTCGAAAATGCGCAACGCCACCAAACCGCCGCCGTCTCGCGGCACATTATCTACCCCCGCGACATCGCTGCCACCACGGCTGAAAGTCGCGCCGCCCGACGACAAGTCGGCCCCCGCGCAAAACGCCCGACCCGCGCCGGTGACGATCACCGCGCGCACATCGTCGTCGGCGTCAGACTTGTCGAGAGCGGCGATGATCTCATGCAGCATCGTGTTGGTGAACGCGTTGAGTTTCTCCGGCCGATTGAGCGTGATCGTGGCGATTCCCTCGCCGACTTCGTAGGTGATCTGACTAAACATCGAGGAAGCGGGTCGCGGCGATGGCCGAGCCGACGGCACCGACGAGTGCGCCGATCGCCAGCAGCAACAACATCACCGAAGTCAGATAACTGTCGGGCACGACGAGCGAACTGATGCCCGTGCCCGGCTTGAAACTCGTCACGCCGCTCGTCCACGCCGAGTTCAAGACCCAAAGACCACCGCAAGAAATCACGCCGCCGATCAAGCCCTGCAACAGACCCTCGAGCATGAACGGAACCCGAATGAACCAATTCGTCGCACCGACCAGCTTCATCACCTCGATTTCGCGACGGCGGGCGAACATCGCGGTTCGAATCGTGTTCCAAATCAAACCCACCGCCACCAACAACAACACCAGCGAAGTCACCAGGGTCACGACCCGAATGAAATTCGAGAGCGTCGAGATGACCTCGAACTCGTCTTCGGCCAACGCCACCGCCTCGACACCGGGCAAGGTTCGATATTGGTCGCTCAACGATCGGACCAATATCGGATCATCCGAGAGCGGCACGACCTTGAACTGCGTGGGAATCGTCTCGGGGGTCAACAAACCGAGCGTCACGGGATCACCGGCAAAGATTCGTTTGGCTTCTTCGTAACTCTCGGTCTTGTTCAAATACCTGAGCTTTTCGACGTCGATTATCGTCGGCGATGCCCGCAGAACCGAGTCGATCAGTGCGATCTGTTCGGCCGATGCGTCGCTGCGCACGAACACGATCATCTCCACGTCGCCGCGCCATTGCACCAACAGGTTCTCGAACGCGCGCTGAACCAGAAAAGTCGAGCCGACCAACAACAGCGAGACAGCCGAGGTCAAAACGGCGGCTGCGGTCAAGGTCAGGTTGCGGCGAAAACTCTCCCAAGTTTCGCGAAGGGCGTAGCCGATGCGCGAAAACATCTACTCGTAGACCCCGCGCTCTTGGTCGCGAACGATCACGCCTCGATCGAGTTGAATCACGCGCCGTCGCATCGTATTGACCACGCGATGATCATGCGTCGCCATGACGACGGTGGTGCCCGTCTGGTTGATTTCGTCGAGGAGACCCATGATCCCCTCGCCGGTGGTCGGATCCAAGTTGCCCGTCGGCTCGTCGGCGAGCATGATCAGCGGCCTGTTCACGAAGGCACGGGCGATCGAAACGCGCTGTTGCTCGCCGCCCGAAAGTTGATCGGGAAATCTGTCTTGCTTGTCGGCCAAACCGACCAGTTCGAGCACGATCGGCACCTGACGGGCGATGGCGTGACGGGGCTTGCCGATCACTTCGAGGGCGAACGCGACGTTTTCAAAAACCGTCTTGTTCAAGAGCAATTTGTAGTCCTGAAAGACATTGCCCATGCTGCGCCGCAAAAACGGCACGCGCGACGCCGACAGTTCGTTGATGTTGCGACCCGCCACCCAAACATCACCGCGCTCGGGCTGCTCTTGCCGGTTGATCAACCGCAACAGGGTCGACTTGCCCGAGCCAGATGGGCCGACGAGAAACACGAATTGGCTCTTGGGGATGTCGAACGATGCGTCGCGCACGGCGACCGTGTCGGCACCGTAGATTTTCGTCACATTTTCAAGACGAATCATTGCGACAAACTTACCATCGTTGTTTTGTTTCGCGAATCAGACGACTATTCGCCGTCGGAGCGCCGCCACCTGAGAAAGCCTTCCATGAATTCGTCCAGATCACCATCCAAAACTTCAGTGACTTTGCTGCTCTCGACGCTCGATCGAAGATCTTTGACCATCTGATACGGCTGCAATACATACGAACGAATTTGGCTTCCCCAACCCACCTGCGCCTGCTTGCCCGCAATTTGCGCCAACGCCGCCGCTTTTTCTTCTTCGTCCTGAGCGATGATCATCGCCTTGAGACGCTTCATCGCGCTCTCGCGATTTTGAAGTTGGCTGCGCTCTTGCTGTGAAGACGCGACAAGACCAGTCGGCTCATGAATCAGGCGCACGGCCGAGGATGTTTTGTTGACGTGCTGGCCACCCGCGCCCGACGCGCGAAAAACCTCCATGCGAATATCGCTCTCGTTGATCTCGACCTCAGACTGATCGAGCACGGGCCAAATTTGCACCAGGGCGAAACTCGTCTGACGACGCCCCTGGTTGTCGAACGGACTGATACGCACGAGGCGATGCGTGCCGCGTTCGCCCGTCAACAAACCGTATGCATACCTGCCGCGAATCGTCACGTCGGCCGACAAGATGCCGGCCTCAGTGCCGACCGAGACATCGCCGATTTCGAAGGCGAAGCCGCGGCGCTCGGCCCAGCGGCGATACATGCGCAACAGCATCTCGCTCCAGTCCTGTGCGTCGACGCCGCCGTCTTTGGCGTTGATCTGCAGAATCGCGTCGCACTCGTCGTGCTCACCCGTGAACATGCTGCGCATCTCGAGCGCGTCGAGTTGTGCGCGGCAGGTTGCGACGCCCTTTTCGAGTTCGGGTTCCTGTGTTACATCATCTTCGGCCCTGGCAAGGTCATGCAACACGACGAGGTCCTCGACCTGCGCGCTCAACGCGTCGAATTGATCGACGTCAGACTTCAACGCCGCATATTGCGAGTTGATCTGCTTGGCGTATTCTTGGTCGTCCCACAGGTCGGGTCTCGAGATTTCGACCTCGAGTTCGACCATCAGGCCGCGCGACGCCGCGATGTTCAAATATCGCTCGGCCTCGTTCAGCCGTCGGCTCAATTCGGCCAAATCGTCGGAGAAGTCTTTCATTTCGTCGCCGCCGATCTATCTGACGCGGCCGTGGCACATCTTGTACTTTTTGCCCGAACCGCACGGGCACGGCGCGTTGCGCGGCGTCTTCGACCAGTCTGGGCCAACCTGCGACGAGCCACCCGAAGCCGAGGTTCGCGGCCGGGATTTTTCGCCGACATTTTCGTCGGAGGTCTGTTGGATGTTGCTCAACCTGCTGGCGGGGGCCGAATTGTTGATGACCTGAACGTGCATCACGTATTTCACGAAATCTTGGGCGATCCCCTTCATCAGCGCGCTGAACATTTCGAAACCCTCGCGTTGCCATTCGATCAACGGATCTTTTTGACCGATCGCGCGCAGGTTGATGCCTTCCTGCAGGTAATCCATTTCTTCGAGGTGCTCGCGCCAGCGTTGATCGATGATCCTGAGCATCACCTGACGCTCGACTTCTCGCATCACCGGCGCGCTCAGCTCGGTCTCGCGCTGCGCGTAGTAGGCGCTGGCGTCGACCATGACCAGGTCGTACATCTCGTCGGTCGAGTCGCATTGGGCGAGTTGCCCCGCCGTGATCGCCGACGGCCAAAACGTGCGCAGTTCCAACGCCAAGCCTTCGACATCCCACTCATCGTCGGCCTCGGCCACGCAATGAGATTCGATCAACGCGTCGACCGCCTCGGCCAGATACTCCATTGCGGCGGACTTCAGATCGAGACCCTGCAAAATCTGGTCGCGACGCTGATAGATGATCTTGCGTTGCTGATTCATTACTTCGTCGTACTTCAGAACATTTTTGCGAATCTCGCCGTTGCGTTGTTCGACCGTGCTTTGCGCGCGCTCGATCGCCTTGGTCACCATCTTGGCTTCGATCGCCTCGTCCTCCGGCAACGCGCGGCCCATGACCCAAGACAACGCACCGGTGGCGAACAACCTCATCAACTCGTCGTCGAGGCTCAGATAGAAGCGACTTTCACCGGGGTCGCCCTGACGCCCCGCGCGACCACGCAACTGGTTGTCGATACGGCGACTTTCGTGACGCTCGGTGCCGAGCACATACAGCCCGCCCAACCGACGAACTTTTTCGCCGTCGGCGCGACACCGTTCGACATGTTTTGCCAGATGCTCGCGATATCGCGTCTGCGCCTTCTCGCGCACGGTCAAAAAATCGGGAGGCATCGACTGCAAGGGCACCGGCAGGGCGAACTCGTCGAGCAGGGTCTGCAGATCAAAACCTTCTTTGAGCACGTCTTGGCGCGCCAAACCCTCGGGGTTGCCGCCCAGCAAGATGTCGACACCGCGACCCGCCATGTTCGTCGCCACGGTGATCGCGCCGCTTCGGCCGGCCTGGGCGACGATCAACGCTTCGCGGGTGTGTTGTTTGGCGTTCAACACCTCGTGATGAATGCCCAACTTCTGCAGTTTCTTCGAGAGCTTTTCGCTCTTCTCGACGCTGACCGTGCCGACCAGAACCGGTTGACCGGTCTCGCTCTTTTGTTGCAGATCACGCACCACCGCATCGAACTTGGCGTCCTCGGTCTTGTAGATCTGGTCGGCTTGATCAAGCCTGACCATATCTCTGTTCGTCGGAATCGGCACGACCTGCAGACCGTAGGTGTTCATCAATTCGGCCGCCTCGGTCTGAGCGGTACCGGTCATGCCCGAGAGTTTTTCGTACATCCGGAAGTAGTTCTGCAGGGTGATCGTCGCCAGCGTCTGGTTTTCTTCTTTGATGTTGACGCCCTCTTTGGCCTCGACCGCCTGGTGGATGCCCTCGCTCCAGCGACGACCCTCGAGAATTCGACCAGTGAATTCGTCGACGATTTTGACCTCGCCATCTTGGATTATGTAGTCCTTGTCGCGCTGATACAGAGTCGCGGCCTTGAGCGCCACCTGAAGTTGGTGCACGAGATTTTGTTGCACCTGGTCGTAGAGATTGTCGATGCCCAGTTGCCTTTCGACCTTTTCGATGCCCGCCTCGGTCGGCACCACGATTCGCTTGCCCTCTTCGACGTCGTAGTCGATGTCGCGCTTCAAGGTTCGCACGATGGCGGCGAACTGATAATAAAGTTTCGCCGCGTCGGCGACGCGACCCGAGATTATCAACGGCGTTCTGGCCTCGTCGATCAAGATCGAGTCGACTTCGTCGACGATCGCGAAGTTGAAGCCGCGCTGCACTTTGTCTTCGAGGGTCGCCGCCATGTTGTCGCGCAAATAGTCGAAGCCGAACTCGTTGTTGGTGCCGTAAGTGACGTCGCTGGCGTAGTCGGCGCGCTTTTCGACGGAACTCGTGCGCCGCCCGGGCACGACCAGGCCCACGGAAAGACCCAACCACCGGTGAATCTGACCCATCCATTCGGCGTCGCGTTGCGCCAAGTAGTCGTTCGTCGTGATCTGATGCACGCCCTTGCCCGACAGCGCGTTCAAATACGCGGGCAGAGTCGAGACGAGGGTTTTGCCCTCGCCGGTTTTCATTTCGGCGATCCACCCGGCGTGCAACGCCGCACCACCCATCAATTGGACGTCGTAGTGACGCTGACCGATGATGCGGGTCGCCGCCTCGCGCACCACGGCGAATGCCTCGACCAACAAATCATCGAGGGTCTCGCCCCGCTCGACTCGCGACTTGAACTGGCCGGTTTTGGCTCGCAGATCGACGTCAGAAAGCGCCCCGATCTCGGGGGCCAAGGCGTTTATCTCGGGCAGAATCGCCGCAAGAGCCTTTACTTTCTTGCCTTCGCCAGCGCGCAAGACCCGGTCGAGGATTGCCATAAGAGCGTTGATGCTATCGCCACGCAACTCACCAGCCCAGCCCCCGCCTCGTACAGCGCGTGCGACGCGCTGTTCAGAGTTGCTCCGGTGGTGACGACATCGTCGATCAACAACAAATGTCGGGCATGCGTTTTACGAGCGACAAATTTTGGACCGATCAATCGCTCTTCGCGCGACAAACCAGTTTGTGGTCGAGACGAGACTCGCGTCAATGTGCCGACGCACCTCGATCGCAGATTGCCGGCAACGCGTTTGGCGATCAACTCGGCATGATCGTGCCCGCGCTCGCCCTTGCGGCGCGAAGTTGTCGGCGCCCAAGTTACGCAATCGATTTGCGGCAAGCCCCGTCGCATTTCTCGGGCGATTCTTTCGACGATCGCGTCGGCCAAAAAATTCAGGCCGGCGCGCTGGTTGCGGTATTTGAACGCCAAAATGATCTGTCGAATCTCGGTCTGATACGCGTGCGCGACCATCACGCCACCCGCATACTCGATCGGATTCTGAATCTGGGTTTGCAATATTTTTTCGCGACAGTCGCGACAAACCTGGCGCCCACCGCGGCGGCACCCGGGGCATGCCGCACCGAACAGAAAATCAAGGGCGCGTTCAATGTTGCCGAGTCGACGCACATCGTTGGTGTGTGCCCGACGACAGTTTTTGGCGACGAACTAGTATGACTCGGTGCAAGGTTTGGAAAGAATGGAGTTCCGCGATCGGCTCGGTCAAAGGCTCGTTCGTTGCATAATCGGCCTCGCGGTTTTCGCCGTCGGCATTTCGATGCAGATGAACGCCAACATCGGCGCCCCGCCGTGGGACGTCTTCCACCAGGGGGTGGCCAAACAAACCGGAATCTCGGTGGGCCGAATCATCGTGCTGACCGGCTTCGTGCTGCTGTTCTTCTGGATTCCGTTGCGGCAAAGACCGGGTCTCGGCACGATTCTCAACGCGCTCGAGATCGGGCTGGTTGCCGACATCGCCCTCGCGGTGATTCCCGAACCGACGAACATTTTCATCCGCGTCGCAATGGCGCTCGTCGGCATCGTGGTCGTGGCGATCGGCTCCGGCCTATATATAGGCAGCGCCCTCGGCCCGGGTCCGCGCGACGGCCTGATGACCGGCTTGGCTCAACACGGAATTCCGATCAGGGTGGGCCGAACGGTGATCGAAGTCACCGTCTTGATCGTCGGCTTCGTTCTCGGCGGGCAAGTCGGCGTGGCGACCGTTGCGTTCGCTTTCGGGGTCGGACCGCTGGTCCATTTCTTTTTGCCGCGCTTGGCGATTAGTAGCGGTAGCGCTCGGCCTTGAACGGGCCACTGGGCGCGACACCCAGGTACTCGGATTGCTCGTCCGAAAGTTTGGTCAGTTTGACGCCGAGCGACTCGAGATGCAACGAGGCGACTTTTTCATCCAGATGTTTGGGCAAAACATAAACGCCGAGCGGGTAGTTCTTGGTGTTGTTGAACAGTTCGATTTGCGCGATCACCTGGTTGGTGAACGAGCAACTCATGACAAAACTGGGATGTCCCGTTGCGCAACCCAGATTCACGAGCCGACCCTCGGCCAAGATGATCACCGAGTGACCGTCGCCGAACGTCCACAGGTCGGTGCCCGGTTTCAACTCGTCGCGAGTCGCGCCGCTGCGCGACAAACCAACCATGTCGATCTCGTTGTCGAAGTGCCCGATATTGCAGACGATCGCATTGTGCTTCATTTTTGACATGTGGTCGACGGTGATGATCGCCTCGTTGCCCGTCGCCGTGACGAATATGTCGGCCTTGGCCAGCACATTCTCTAAAGTGTCGACGATGTAGCCCTCCATCGCCGCCTGAAGCGCGTTGATCGGGTCGATCTCGGTGACGACCACTCGCGCACCCTGACCGCGCAAACTTTGGGCGCAGCCCTTGCCGACATCACCATAACCACAGACGACGGCCATCTTGCCGGCGACCATCACATCGGTGGCCCGATTCAACGCGTCGATCAGCGAGTGACGACAACCATAGAGATTGTCGAACTTGCTTTTGGTCACGCTGTCGTTGACGTTGATCGCGGGAAACAGCAATTCATTGTCTTGGGCCATCTTGTAGAGCCGCTTGACGCCCGTTGTCGTCTCTTCGGTCACGCCCTTGATCAGCTTCGACATTTTCGTCCAACGATCCGGGCTGGTCTTCAGGCCGCGTTGCAACAGACCCAAGACGATCGCCGACTCGGGATTCGACGCCGTCGTCGGATCAGGCACGGCACCTTTCTTTTCATACTCGACGCCCTTGTGCAAGAGCATCGTCGCGTCACCGCCGTCGTCGAGAATCATGTTCGGGCCATCGCCATCGGGCCAGGTCATCATTTGATCTGTGGCCCACCAATATTCTTCGAGCGTCTCGCCTTTCCAGGCGAACACCGGCACGCCCTTCGGGTTGTCTGGGGTGCCGTCCGGGCCGACGACCACCGCGGCGGCGGCGTGATCTTGCGTCGAGAAGATATTGCAACTCGCCCAACGCACCTCGGCGCCGAGTTGCGTGAGGGTTTCGATCAACACGGCGGTCTGAATCGTCATGTGCAACGAGCCCGAGATTCGCGCGCCTTTGAGCGGCTTCGACGCGCCAAACTCTTTGCGCAACGCACGCAAGCCGGGCATTTCATGCTCTGCCAGGTGGATCTCTTTGCGACCGAACGGCGCAAGCGACAGGTCGGCGACTCGATAATCTTTGCGCGCGGCGAACGAAGAACCCGACATCAGAAATTCAGTTTCAAATTTTCTTGCCTGGCTTTCGCCATCAGGCGTTCGTGTTCGACCTGCGTCACGACGACGGCCTGATCGATGAGCATCACCGGTATGCCCTGGCGCACCTCGTAGCGCATTTGCAGGCGCGGGTTGTAAAGCGCGTCTTCGTCGGCGAAATAGATCAAGCCGCCCTTGTCTTTCGGGCACGCCAAGATCTCGAGCAACTGGGGATTGATCGCCGAAGCGCCGACGGACATGGCTAACACGATAACACCGGCTCAACTCAAGCCGTGATCAAAGTCAGCAACTCGGCCACATGTTCGTCGCACTCTTCGCGTGTCGCAGCCTCGAGATTGAGTCGCAAAAGAGGCTCGGTGTTCGACGGACGAACATTGAACCACCATGATCCGCAATCGACGGTCAGACCGTCGAGATGATCTTGCGCATAACCCGAAAATTGCTTGGTGACGCGGTTGATCACCTCTTGAATATCGGCGACGTGGGTGTTTATTTCTCCGCTGTTGGCGTATTTCTCGAACGGTGCCCGCAACTCGGAGAGCGATTTGCCGGTGCGGCACATTTCTCCGAGCACGACCATCGTCGCGATCAAACCGCTGTCGGCCCGATAGTTGTCGGCGAAGTAATAGTGACCCGAATGCTCGCCGGCGAAAATCGCGCCCGTCTGGGCCATCACCTGTTTCATGTAACTGTGACCGTTCTTGGTTCGAATCGGCGTGCCGCCGAGCGCCGTGATCGTCTCGGGTACGACTCGCGAACAGATCAAGTTGTAAAGAATCGTCGCCTTCGGGTTCTCGCGCAAGAACACCGAGGCCAAGAGCGCGGTGGTCGTGCTTCCTGACACGCTTTTGCCCGTCTCGTCGACCAAAAACACCCGATCGGCGTCGCCATCGAACGCCAAGCCCACGTCGAACTTCCCCGCGACGACACGGGCCTGCAAGTCGCGCTGGTTCGCCGGCTGAATCGGGTCGGCGGGATGATTCGGGAACGAGCCATCCAATTCGCCGTACATGATCTCGACCTCGAATTTTTTCAACCGTTCGAATACGGCGGGGGCGACCAGACCACCCATGCCGTTCGCCGTGTCGGCGACGATGCGCAGGTTGCGAATCTTGCCGACATCGATGAAGCCCACGACATGGTCGACGAACTCTTTCAACATGTTTCTCTTCGTCAATTCGCCCGGGTTCTTCGCTTTCGCCGGCCCCCGACCCTCGATCACGTCGAGGGCGATCGATTTCATGTCGCGCAAACCGTTGTCGATGCCGATCGACCGGGCACCCGCCAGACAGCACTTGATGCCGTTGTATTGGGCGGGATTGTGCGAGGCGGTGAACATCGCGCCTGGCGCATCGAGTTTTCCCGAGGCGAAATAGAGCATGTCGGTGCTGGCCAGACCCAGGTTGACCACGTCGGCACCCTGTTCAAGCACGCCGCGCTGAAACGCCTCGACCAAGCCCGGGCCGCTCGGTCGCATATCGTGGCCGATGACGACCGTCTTCGCCTTGGAAAAACCGGCGAATGCCACGCCCAGTGCGTGGGCCAGCGTCGAATCGAGTTGATCGGGCACCGTGCCCCGAATGTCGTAAGCCTTGACGATCGCCTCTAGGTTCGGCACGACTCCAAACACTAGTTGATGCGGGATTTTATCTTGCGCGCCACCTGACGCCCGCGCCAACGCACGACCATCACGCCGACTCCGACCACCGAGAGCAGGTAGGCGAAAAAGTCGATCGGCGTGTAGCCGAAATACAATCGCACGTCGTTCTTCGTCGGTACGACGACGATCATGTTCGGCGCGACACGATATGGTCCTTGTGCACCGTCTACTTTCCAATTCGGGAAATAGCTCATGCGCACGAGAATCGGCACGCCGATCTTGTCGACTTTGAAACTGACCGCCTCGTCTTCCAGAACGACGTCGCTCACGTTCACCCTGGGTAGATCGACAACATCGATCGTCGCGGTCGGTCTGACGATGTCGACTCGACGCGACGGATCACCGGGTTCTCCCTGACGGCGATTCAAATCGACCGAGACTTCGACCGACTGCCAAGAATTCGGTCCGCTCTCGGCGGGCACCACCGACCAATCTTCGGGATGTTGAAACCAACTCGTGCCGATTTCGAGCCAACGCTCTTTCGCATCGGTCGTACCGCTCTTGGCCACGATAGGTTGTCGTTGCAACGGCACCACCAGGTCGCTGTCCTCCACTTGATAGATCACCCATGGGCCGCTCGTCGCGATCTGAACGAGCGCGGCCTGCAATTTTGCCTGCGCAATCGCCTCGGCCGTGAAAGCCATGTAATAGCGCACGCCCAGCTCTTGCAGATATCGAACACCCAAGCCGGCTTGATTGTCGTCGTATCGCAATTCACGAACCGGATTGCTGCTTTGTTTCGACATCGCCGCGGCGGCGATGAAGTGATACGGGGTGGTACCTGAAGCCTCGAAGTTCAGGCCCTCCATCGAGCCGATGCAACCCTTGGTCCAATGGGGCAAAAGCATCAACGACATCGTCGTGCCGTATTTGTTCAGTTCACCGTTGTTCTCCCAAAGCGCGCGACCACACCCGAGATTCGGATCTCTGCCGATGTTCTTCATCGTTTCGACCAGGTCGCGATATTCGGCGTAGGCGCTCTTGCCCTCGTAGCCGGTGAAGTTCCAGCGCGCCCATCCATCGACAAAACCGTCGTTGGTCGCCTTCGTCGAAACGAAGCCCCATCTGTAGATCGTCTCGCCCGCCGCGTTGGTGGTGATCCTGCCGAACGGCATCTCTTGAAAACGGAAACCGATGACGCTGACCACGAGCACCGTCATCACCGTGATCCACGAAAGGTTGAATTTCGCGTTGTCTTCAACTGATGTGACGGGCCTCAAGTCGTCGACCGATTGCCCGGCGAGCACCTGCCGACCGACGCGTTGGAGCCGGTAGAACTTGCCCGTCCAAATCGCCGTCTCGTAAATGCCGATCATCATCAAGAAATAGCGCAACAAATAGAGAAACGGCAGCAACCGCGGATTCCACAGCAGGCCGATCACGGGCAGACTCTCGCGCCCGATATAGACGCCACATACGAGCACGACGCAATATGCGCCCATCCAGATGCCCGGTCGGTTCTTGCGCCGGAGCGAAATCACAAAACCGACCAAAGCAAACGAGGTTATGAACACGTCCCAATATGTCGTCAGCGGAAAGTACATGCTCCAAAACGAGTCGTTGGCCCCGCTCGGTCGTGGTTCGTATTTCATGTCCGTCATATATGCATGGTCCGCCAAAAATGGCAGCACCCAGAACGAAGACAGCAACGCACCCGTGACGCAAATTTTCAACGCCGCGATCGAACTTCGACGATCGAACCAAACCGCGGCGAACAGCACGACGCCACCGAAAACGAAAAGCAGCACGATGCCGTGACAAAGCGCGCTGAACGCCAGCACGAGCGCGGTGAGCATGTGCCCGCGTTGCTCTTCGAAGACCCTGATCAAAAGCCCGAAACACAGCATCGCCAACGTCAGAGAAATCGAGAACGAAAACTCACCCGCCATCGTCGAGGCGATGTTGCCGCCATAGATCGTGAAACTTTCGTCGTACAAGAACACGACCGCGGCGAGCGTCATCAACTCGGGAATCGGAAACATGAACTTCGCGTACCTGCCGAACAGCCAGGTGCACACCGGCATCGTCAAAATACCGAGCACGGCGATCAACTTCAACGCGATGCCGTACGGAACCAGCAGATCGAGCAGCACGACCGCAAGCGCGGGCACGACCATGTAGAACCGATACATCGGAAATCCCGAATACCAGTCGTTGCTCCACCCGGTGAGACGAAAGTGCGGCAACAAGAAGTCGCGCAAGAACGCGGGGCCATAGACATGCGCACCCGTATCGCCGCCCGTCGGCGTGTTGTTGCGCAGGATCAATTCGGGGTGAAGTGTCATCAGCAGCATCAGCGTCGAACCGAGGACGATCACCGCCGAAGTAATTTGCTGCGACGTCCAACGCCGAGAACCCAAGAGTTTCACCGCGTGAAAACTCTACCTGTCCGAAAAACGACAGATGTCTCGAGTTCGTTCAGAACAATGCGATGAACAATACGCCCGTGGCGTTGAACGCGACATGGGCGACGATCGAGAGGCCGAGTCGCTTGGTGCGATAAAAGCAATAACCCAGAACCAGGGCGAACGCGAACAACCCGGGCAATTCGACGAGTTGCAGGTGCACACCCGCGAACCAGATCGAGGCGATCAACACCGAAACTTTTCCGCCGAATCGGTCGTTCAAACCCGGCTGAATGAATCCCCGATAGACCAATTCTTCGACGACGGGCGCGCCGACCACGACCACCAAAATCATCACCGGCAGCCACGGGCCGGTGGCGTTGTCGAACAGATCTCGGGCCCGCTTTTCAACCAACTCGGGGGCGAACCGCTCCGGAAAAATCTCGCTGAACGGCCAGGTAACCAGGTTCACAAGCAACAACTGGCTCGCCACGCCGATCGGCAGGCCAACAAGATCGCTTCGGCGGAAACTCACGTAGAAATCCCTGAAAAAACTCGCGCTGCCGTAGCGGCGCGAGACCGTGGCCAGTCCGAAAATTAACGGCACCCACAACGCGAGTGCGGAAACTCCCAAGAACCACCTCGGTTCTTGGCCCTCGACCAGATCGACGTTGTCGGTCGCGACCAAGACGGCCGAACTCACGGCAAGGGCCACGGCGTAACTTGCCGCCCAGGTGAAAACCACGACCTTGAGCGGAAAACTTCTATATCTGGCCGGCTCTTGTCCGTAGGGCGGAGCCCACGGCGAGGGGTTCATCCGGCCAAACGATTTGGCATCACAACCCTGAACCGGTTGCGACGATCTTCAAGTCTCCAACCCGACGGGGCGGTGATGCGGGCGCCGTGTCGGTCGCACAGGTCGTATGCGTGCGGGTCGCGCTCGGCCGTGAGGTCGTCGATCCAGACCAGAGCACGGCTGTATTGGTACGTCAAAGTGATCGATGCCAATTCGTTGCAGGTGCAACGGGAGCATCGGCGAACCATGTGGGATACTTTAATTGATGTGCCAATCGCCATAGTGGATTTGATGACGCGCAACTTTCACCCACCCGTGACCAAATAGGCTCCCGCCGGTTCGAGCATCGGGTCGTAGCATTGAACACGTGACAAAACTTCCGCCCCCACCCCCGCCTTCAACGCCTTCGTCACCAAGGCGAAAGCCGGGCGCGCGCAAGAAGACGATGAAGTTTGGCGGCAACAAGTCGCCGAAATTTTCTCGTCATAAATCGAACCCAAGTAACGGCAACGAACGACCCAACATGCCGCGCTGGGCGACATGGGCGATCATCGGCGTGGTGCTGGTGCTCATCGCTGGTCCGCGAATTTGGCAGACATCGACCGCGACAAAACTCACCTACACGGAATTCCTCGATCTGGTCGACCGCGATCAAATTCAAAAAGTTCAAATCAACAACCTTTCGAACCAGATCAGCGGAACTTTGAAGGATGGCAGCGAGTTCGTCACCACGGGTGCGGTTGTGCTCTCTGACGCCGACGAGACGCTGCTCAAACAAAAAGGTGTCGACTACGACTACTCGACGCCGCAAGGGAACTTCTTCACCAATCTGATTCCGTTGTTGTTGCCGTTCATTTTGATCATGGCGTTCTTTTTCTGGATGCAAAGACGGGCGATGGGTCAGGCCGGCAGCATCATGTCGATCGGCCGAAGCAGGGCGAAAAATTACAACGCCGACAAACCCGCCACGACATTCGCCGACGTCGCCGGCTACGACGGCGTCAAGCAAGAGATTCGTGAGGTCGTCGATTTCTTGAAGATGCCCGAAAGTTTCAAAGAAATCGGCGCGCGCGTGCCCAAGGGCGTGTTGCTGGTCGGTCCCCCAGGCACGGGCAAGACTCTGTTCGCGCGCGCAGTGGCGGGCGAAGCGGGGGTCGGTTTCCTTTCGGTCACGGGTTCAGATTTCATGGAGATGTTCGTCGGCGTCGGCGCAAGCCGCGTGCGAGATCTGTTTCAACAGGCGCGCAAAATGGGGCGGGCGATCATCTTCGTCGATGAGATCGATTCGATCGGTCGCAAGCGTGGCGCGGGTCTGGGTGGCGGTCATGACGAACGCGAACAAACCCTCAACCAACTTCTCGCCGAAATGGACGGCTTCGAGACGAGCGAAGGCGTGGTCGTGATGGCGGCGACGAACCGCCCCGACATTCTCGACGCGGCTCTGCTTCGCCCGGGTCGGTTCGACCGACAAGTGATCATGCCACTTCCCGAGTACGAAGAGCGCTTGGCGATCTTGACCGTTCATTCGAAGGGAAAGCGAATGGGCGACGACGTCGTGCTCGACACGATGGCCAAAGCGACGCCCGGCATGAGCGGTGCAGACCTCGCCAACTTGGTCAACGAGGCGGCGCTTTTGGCCGTGCGTCGCGGTTCGAAAGTGATCGAAAACATCGATTTCGAGAACGCCCGCGATCGGGTGATCATGGGCGCGCGCCGCGAGAGTCTGATACTCAACGCCGAAGAAAAACGGGCGACGGCATTCCACGAGGGCGGACATGCAGTTTTGGCGACGGTGCTCCCGAACAGCGATCCGTTGCACAAGGTGACGATCTTGCCGCGCGGCATGGCGCTCGGCGTGACATGGACCCTGCCCGAAGAAAGACACACGTATTCGCGCGAATATTTCAAAGACATGATCTGCAAAGCCATGGGTGGAAGAGTCGCGGAGATGATCGTGTTCGGCCACCTGAACAGCGGCGCGGCCAACGACCTCGAACAGGCCACTTCGATCGCGCGCCGAATGGTGCGCGAATGGGGCATGAGCGACGCGGTCGGGCCGATGGCCTGGAGTTCGCAGCAGCAGGTTTTCTTGGGTGAAGACCTGATGACCAACGGGCGCGAATACTCAGACGAAACCGCGCGAATGATCGACACAGAAATTGCGGCGATCCTGCGCGAGCAAGAAAGTCGGGCCAAGACTTTGCTCGAAAAAAATCGAGCAGGCCTCAATTTGGTGGCCCAGGCGTTGCTCGAACAAGAAACCATCGACGGGGCCACCGTGGCGCGACTCGTGCAGGAGGGTTTGGGTCGCCCGCAGATAGTCGAGCCGTCACCCCAGCAATCGCCGAACCCGGCAGAATCGAAAGAGAACTAGGTCGTCCTAGTTTCGTGACCGTCTTTTTGACAGGTTGCAACTTCGTTCAACAATTGCGGGTCGCGACATCTGGCCACCGCCGCCCACAGGTCGGTGGCGGTGACGGGGCCGACCGTGGCAAACCTGACTACGCCTGACGAATCTGTGATCAGCGTCGTCGGCACGGAGTCGATCTCATATCTCTTGTGCAACTCGCCCATTTCGACGAAGTCGATGATTTGCACGGCGACCTCGTTGCTGAAAACCACGCGGGCTTTTTGCGCGACATCGCGACACGCATCGCAGGTCGAAGAAGTAAACACGGCGACCAACCAATTTTTCTGTGGTTCGCTGAAATCGCGTCGGTCGACTTGACTCGGCACGGAACCACGAACTTGAACCGGGGCGTCGGGCTTTCTTTTGCGTGCCACCCAACCCAAACCGGCGGCTATCAGCAACACGCTCAGCGCAAGGCCCGTCTTGATCATTTTTCGACCGTTTCCGAACTCGGGTCTGTCGAACGATAAGGCAGCGCCGACACACTCGAGTGACCCACCAAACCGTGGCCGCGATTGAGTTCTCGTTGCACGACGACTTCGACGTCGGATTCGACGATCAATTGCAGATTGGCGGCCGCTGCGGGGATCTTGATCGCCAAAACGGCCGAAGAACCCAAACCCAAGTTCTCCAATCCGTCCAAGGCGACGACCCCTGCAGGGCCGACGCTTGAAACTTTCAATACCGCATCGATAGATGTCGTGTTGGCGACGATGAATTGCCCGCCCGACGTCGCCAGACCGCCGGCGATCGTCCAGATTTTCGAGGGCGATCCGCTCGGCACGCCAAAGGTGACCGTCGTCCCGGTCTTTTTGCCGACCTTGCGCGACACCACGTGCTCGACGACGACGAACTCACGATCTTCACCGGATGTCGCGGCGATGAAATCATCGTTGATGCTCGTCACGAGAATTCCGTAGCGACCGTCGGTGATCGCGGGCAGGCTAGATGTAGCCAAGATCGTCACGCGACCCGCCGGGATCGTCAAGACGAGGGGCTCCCTGAACATTTCCTCGCCGACGCCCGTCAAGAAGGTGACGCTGACTGACTTGTCTTTGTCGGTCGGATTGAAAACAACCAACTGCTCGTCGATGTCGAGATCTTTTTGACCGTCGGCAAACCACCACTGGCGACTGGTGGCGGGGGCGCCGAGCGATGACGTATAGCCGAGTCGCCCCCGACCGAGAAAGTGCTGCATCTTGCCGGCCACGAATCGGCCGGTCGACGCCCTGATCGCGACGGCCAACACCGCCTCGTTGCGCGCGCCCTGATCGCCCATCGACAGCGAATAGACGCTTTCTGGTTCGAGCACCACGCCCTTGAGCGCGATCGGGTCGCGTCGGCCATCGGCGGTGACGAAACTGATGTCGACCACAGTGGCATCGGGATACGGGTTGGTGAGCACGACGTCGAAGATGCTGTCGGCGCCCGTGAAGCCGTCGGCAAAGAACCAGGTGTCCGAAGGTTTGTTGGCGCACAATGCAACCGAGTCGCCCGCGGGATGAACGATTCTTTGCTCGACCGCCGCCGACGGGTTGTCGAGTTCGACCACCGTGCTCACGAACTTGCTGCGACGTCCACCAGTTGCGTCAAAAACCCCCTGCGAAAAAGGTTGAACGACTAGCAGTGCCGATACGGACTTCGTGCCGGTTGAGTAAAAAGTGATCTTGCCGTTGATCGGTGTTTCGGTCGAATTGGCGATCAGAATCTCGCCTGAAACCGCCTTGTCGTTGGCCGGCACCCCGGGACAAAACCAAGACGATTGGCTCCGGATCGCTCCGACTACTTCGGGCATCACCGACGACGAGTCGCGTACTTGCGGTTCGCTGCTTTCGAGTCTCGAGTCGCTTCGGCTGTTGACGATGAAAGTCGCCACGAGAACCGTCACCAACAACGAAACCGCCACAACAAATCGAACCTCGATCTTTTTCATATTCGGTTTCTGAATCGCGAATAGTTCGCCGCCAGGACCAACAGCACCAACCAGACCGATGCCTGCAGGGCCAAGAACAAATATCGAAGACGCGAGGTCTCGTAACTCAACGCGACGACACCGGCTATCGGCGCATCGAAGGCGGTCGACGCGCCAAAGGCCACGCGTGGGGCGAGTTTTGCCCCGTCGATTCGCAAACGCCAACCGTCATCGAATGGCACCGCGACATGCACCGTGCCGCCCGAGAATCTGGACCTGACATTTTTTCGGGCGACGGAGTTGTTGTCGACCAACAATCCCCCACCCGATTTGAGTTCCCGACCTCCGAACGACGATGCGGACGCCTGCTCGCTGATCACCGCGGTTTCTTTGTCCAACACGCTGACAATCGGAAGCCACGAGGTGTTTTCATAGATCACGAGATCGCGCGCAAAATAGGTGCGTCGCAAATCCAACTGGTTGGCCAAGGTGTCGACCAAACGGCGCGATTCGCTCGTGCTCTCGGCGCCGATCGGCACGACGAGAAAACGAATCGCCAACGGCGAAACCATCCGACCAATCCGAATCGTGTCTTGGGCAAGGAGCAACTTGACTGCTGCTTCGACGCCCACATTCATCGGCGTGTGCTGCGGTGCCCAAATCGAACTGAAACTCAACGGCCCGTCGTCGACGACGCCGTAAGAGATGTGTTCGGTGAGCGGGTTGGTCGAAACAGGCAGCAAATCTCGGTCACCGACGAACAACGTTCGATAGTTGCCCTCGCGTGGTTGGTCGGGCAATTGAACCAAAAGCGAGGCGACGGTCGTTTCGGGTTGGTTCCAGCGGCCATCGGTGACGCTCACCGCGGCGGGCACCACACCCATGGCGATCGCCACGGGCACTATCAGTGCGAGCGCCCTTCGCCAATCTGATTCGCGATGCACGTTTGTTTCGACAAAGATGCTCACGCAGACCGCCACGGCGATCGCCAAACCACAGGCGACCATTGACAACATCGCCGCGGGCTCGGCAACCTCAAACGGCAATATCCCGCGATCGTCAAGCACGACCAAAAACAGCGCGCCAACTATCAATACGGCTGCGCGTACCGACCAAAGTCGTCGCCACGTCGTGGCCACGATCAACGCGCAGACCACGCAGAAATATGTTGCCAGCGCGAGAAACCCGAGACGCATGTTGCCCATATCGAGTCGGGCCAGCGAGCCAAGACCCAACCCGCGATTCGTCACGCCCTGGTCGGCGGCCAACAACGACCACCAGTCGTCGGCCACGAAATACAAAGACCACGGCAGGTTGATCAACACCGAACCAACGATGCTCAATGTGCCGATCGAGATGATCGACATGAACTTTCGGATCGTCACGCCGCCAAGGATCGAGCCGATACCCCACAAGCCCACGCCCAGAATTGAAACTACGACGATGCTCGGAGTGAAAGCGAACACGAGACCCAGAATCAAGATTGCCCCGGCGACCAATTGCGTGCGTCGCACGATGGCGCCTTTCGGCGCTTCGAGATATCGATTCAGAAGATCAAACAACCAAGGCATGGTCGCGGTGCACAGCAACGCCGAAAACCTGCCGCGTGAGATCGCCTCATACGACAACGGCAACGCCGCGTAAACGATCGAACCCGCGAGGCGAACGCGGGTGTTGCCGAACGCGCCGCAGAGTCGCCACATGCCGATCAAACCGACGAAGATCGACCCGATGATGATGAAAGTTTGCAGCGCGGCGGGGTTGCCGAAGGTGACCAAAGACCCGAAAGCGACCAAAAACAAACCGGTGGGGTTGGCCGCCGCTGCGCCGAACCCGCTCGCCCACCAACCCGAAAAGAAATCTGTGAACATCGCACTTGTCGACCGCGAACCCCCATCGAACGGCAGCATTTCGCCCACCACACGCGAAGAATCAAGAATGATCTTGCGGCTGCCGATCAACACGAGCATCAAAAACACGAGCATCACGACACCCGCGGTTCGGGTCGAACTTTGTTTCCACCGCTTTCTCGAATCGGCGAGGAACGCGATCTCTTGGCTGGCCAAGGCACGACGGTGCCTGATGAATCGGGTCAAACGTGCCGAGCCCTTGAGTTGAAGTTTGGCGATATCGCTCGCCGCGACTCGGCGCAGCGGTCGCACCGCGGCTCGACGGCGCAATACATAGAGCCCATCGATCACCAGCCCCAATGTCGCACGAAGGCTGGCCAGCGACTCGCGAAACGTTCCCGAGAAAACGCCGACAAATGTTTCAAGCGTCGAGACGATCAACATCTGCAACCAGACAAACGGCAACTGCAGTCGACTCGTGAGCGTCGCCACCGTGCGGACGCGATTCTGGGCGACGACGGTTTGCGAAATCGGATATGCCGAGCGGGTCTCGAACGCCCTGATATGTCGCGCCACCGCGTTCGGCGCGATCAGAACCCGTGCTCCCCCCAGATGCGCGCGCCAGCAGAACTCGAGGTCTTCACCGAAAAACGTGATGTCCGGACTGAATCCGCCCAACTCGCGAAACAAATCGGCGCGCACGAGCATGCACGCCGAACTCACGAAAAAAACGTCGCGCACCGCGTCGTGTTGCTCCTGGTCTCGTTCGCCGATCTCGATGAACGGGTCCACCTCGCCGCAACGATCGACGCCGAAACCCACTGATTGCAATATCTGCGGTGACTGCCATTCGCTGAGTTTCGGGCCGACAACGGCGGCATTGGATACGAACAATTCTTCGACCAACAGACGAATGGTGTTCGGCATCAGGGCGACGTCGTCGTGCATCACGCAAAACAAACCACCTTGGCCCTCGACGATTCGTTGCGTCTCGTTGATCAGACGACCAAAACCGGGGTTGCCTTCGACCACGCGAACCACCGCACCCGCGAGCGCGTCGGTTATCTGTCTCGACAAGTTGTTGGCCGCGGTCGTGTCGGCGACGCCGCCGACAATCGGCGTCGTGACGAAAAAAATGTGGCTCAAGTTCGGGTAGTCCTGCGAGGCCAAGCCCGATAGAACCTCTTCGAACCACGGCCCTGGCTGGTGCACGACCATCGCCGAAACCACAGGTGGAGCAGAAACAGTTTGAGTTGAAGATTCTTCCGCTGACTCGTCTATCACTGTGTCATAAGACTACTAATTTGCGACCAACCACTAGCCTTGAGGCGATGTCGCAACAGTCAATTGACGAGTCGTCGGCGACAGACCGCAAGCGCGACGCGATACCCGAAGGAACATTCTCGATCGGCACCGGCCTTCTGATCGCGGGCGTGACGATCTATATTTTCTTCAAAATTGGTCAGCAGGCGCTCGGCCAGGAAAAGTTCAAGCCCCTGGTGTCGCTGTGGTTCGTGATGTTCGCGATTGCCCCCGGATTTTTCCTGCCGGTCGAACAAGAGCTGAGTCGCGCCGTGGCGCATCGGCGCGCGCTCAACCACGGTGTCGGGCCCGTCGTCAAGAAAGTCGCGCTGCTTGGTCTTTCGATCGCGATCTTTCTCGTCGTTTTGATCGCCGCTCTCTCGCCGTTGATCACGGGTGATTTGTTCGAAAACAACTTGATCGTCACGGTCAGCCTGATGATCGCGATCTGCACATACGGTCTGCTCTATTTCACCAAGGGACTTTCATCTGGTTTGGGAAAGTTCGGCGACTACGGTTTCATCGTCGGCGCCGACGGGGCGATTCGGGTCGTGGCGTGCGCGATTTTGCTGGCAATCGGTGTCACCCAGCTCACGACCTACGCCCTGGTCATCGTCATCACGCCGATCATCGGTGTCACGATCGTGTTCATGGCGGGTCGACTGCGCTGGCACGACGGCCCGGACGCGACCTGGTCGGAAATCACCGAAAATCTTGTGTGGCTGCTCGGTGGTTCGATCTTTGCCGCCGCTCTTGTCAACGCCGGCCCGATCACGATCGATCTTGTCGGGGAAAAGTCCGATGCGATTCGTGTCACGCAATTCGGCAACGCCGTCTTGCTGACTCGAGTGCCGCTGTTCTTGTTTCAGGCGATTCAAGCCGCGCTTTTGCCGCGCTTGGCCAGGCTCGCCGCGCGCGGCGACCTGGATGAGTTCAAGGTCAAATTCAAAAAACTTGTGACTCTGGTCGTCGGGGTCGGCTTGCTCGGCAGCATCGGCGCATTCTTGATCGGACCATATGTTCTTGAGCTCGTTTATGAGGGTGGCATCGACCGACGCACGATGACGCTGCTGGCTTTGGCGAGCGCCATCTACATGATGGCCCTGGCCATCGCGCAGGCGATCATCGCTTTGAACGGCCACCGTCACGTGGCGCTCGGCTGGGTGCTCGCCTTCGCCAGTTACGTGATTTGCGCGTGGAAAGCGAGCGACGAACTGTTCTTGCGCGTCGAGGTCGCGCTGGTGGTCAGTTCAGCCGTGGGTCTCGCGTCTTTCGGCTTGAGTCTGAAATCTATCTTGCGCGCTTCGACTCGTAATTCAGGTCGTGGCGCACCATCATTTCGATCAATTGATTGAAATTGACCTTCGGTTGCCAACCCAATTTCGTGCGCGCCTTCGTGGCGTCGCCGATCAAGAGATCGACCTCGGCCGGCCTGAAAAGTCGCTTGTCTTGACGCACGTATTCTCGCCAGTCTTTTAGTTCGGCCGCGGCAAAGGCCACTTCGAGAAGTTGCCCGATCGAATGTGCGACACCGGTGGCGACCACGAAATCCTCGGCTTTGGGTTGTTGCAGCATCATCCACATCGCCTCGACATAGTCGCCCGCATAACCCCAGTCGCGCTTTGACTCGAGGTTGCCGAGAACAAGTTCGCTCTGCAGACCGAGTTTGATGCGCGCCACCGAATTCGTGATTTTTCGCGTGACGAATTCGAGACCGCGTCGCGGGCCCTCGTGATTGAACAAGATTCCCGAGCACGCGAACATCTCGTAACTCTCGCGATAATTGACCGTGATGTCGTGGGCGAAAACTTTCGCCACCCCATACGGCGATCGCGGATGAAACGGGGTCATCTCGGTCTGCGGAGTTTCACGAACTTTGCCGAACATCTCCGAAGACGAGGCCTGATAAAAGCGAATCGGATTTTTTCTCGCGCCACCCACGAGACGAATCGCCTCGAGCATGCGCAAGACACCCAAACCCGTGATGTTTCCCGTCAACTCGGCCTGGTTGAACGACATCGCGACGAATGAAATCGCCCCGAGGTTGTAGACCTCCTCGGCCTGCGACATCTCGAGAGCACTGACAAGGCTTGAAAAGTCGGCCAGATCGCCGGGCACCAATTGCACGAACGGAAACTCGTCGCGAATCGACTCGGCCTTGGGGTTGTTCTGCCCTTTGACGAGGCCGAAGACCTGGTATCCCTTGGCGTGCAAGAACTCTGCGAGATGGCGACCGTCTTGACCGGTGATACCGGTGATCAGCGCATTTGCCATAACGACTTATCAATCTAGTGGTTGTTCAGCCGTACGCTCAATAGTCGTGAACGCGAAAAAAAATTCGCTCCCGATCGTGGTGCTTGCCGGGGGCGTGGGTGCAGCACGTTTTTTGCGCGGACTCGCACTTGTCAACGAACCGCGCGCCACCACCGTGATCGTGAACACGGGTGACGACACGACCCTGCACGGCTTGAACATTTCACCCGACATCGACACGGTCATCTACACGCTCGCCAACGCGATCGATGCACAACGAGGTTGGGGTTTGAGCGAAGAGTCATGGCGTGCGATGGAGTCGTTGAACAAATATGTCAAGGTGCGGCCCGAAAACTCGAACGCTGCACCCGACTGGTTCAATCTCGGCGACAAAGATCTCGCCACGCACTTCTATCGAACCGCGCGTCGCGCAGAGGGCGCGACCGCGAGCCAGATAACGACCGAAATCGCGCGCGCCTGGGACCTCGAGCAGCAGATTTTGCCGATGACCGATGACGACGTGACCACGGTGGTTGAACTAGCCGAGGACTGCATCGCCGGAAAAGCGGGTGACGCGATCGGTTTTCAGGAGTATTTCGTGAAATACGAACATGGCGTCGCCGTGCGGGCGGTGACTTTCAACGGTGCCGAAACGGCGAGACCGAACGGCCTCAAGCAATTGAAAGATGCCGAAGTAATAGTGATCGCACCGTCGAACCCGATCGTCTCGATCGGGCCGATTCGTGCCTTGCATTCGGTCGACGAGACGCTTCAAGGAATTCGAAATCGGGTCGTGGCGATCTCGCCGATCGTCGGTGGTCGCGCGATCAAAGGCCCGGCAGACCGTATGCTCAACGAACTTGGGTATGAGTCGTCGGCGCTGGGGGTCGCAAAAATGTATTCGCCGATCGCCTCGACGCTGATAATCGACAGCGCCGACGCCCATTTGCGAGAGGATATTCAGGCCCTCGGCTTGCGTTGCGTGGTGACCGACACGATGATGGTCGACTCGAGTGTTTCGGCAGCGTTGGCAAAGACCACGATCGACGCCGCGATCGGGCAAAACCAATGAGCCGACTGACGATTTGGGGCGTTGAAGGCATCAAGGAAATCTCGCCGCAGGATCAACTCGGTGAAATCATCGCCGAGGCCTGCCGCAACGAGCCGAACGGGCCGCTGGTTGAGAACGACATCTTGGTCGTCACGCAGAAGATCGTGTCGAAAGCCGAGGGCCGACTGGTGCCGATCGATGCCGCCGACCCCCTGAGTCACAAGCAACTCGTCGAACAAGAAGCCGTGCGAATCGTTCGTCGACGCGGCGACTTGATCATCACCGAGACGCGACACGGCTTCATCTGCGCCAACAGCGGTGTGGATCTCTCGAACATCGAAAAGGGATACGCCGCACTCTTGCCGATCGACAGCGACAAATCGGCCCGGCGAATCCGCGACATTATTCGGGCAAGAAACGGCGTGACCGTGGGAGTGATCATCAGCGACACCTTCGGCCGACCGTGGCGAAATGGTTTGACCGACGTCGCGATCGGAATCGCCGGAGTGGCCGGCGTCGTCGACCTGCGCGGCACACCCGACTCACTCGGACGCATCATGCAGGTCACCGAAGTGGCCGTGGCCGACGAACTCGCGAGTGCCGCCGAACTGGTGATGGGAAAATCATCGGGCATCCCCGTCGCCGTGGTGCGCGGCGCCGACAAAGACTGGTTCAGAGATTCAAAAATCAGCGAACTGGTGCGACCAGCCCAAGAAGATCTATTTCGATGAACGAGACGAACTGGATGAACGGGTTTTCTCGTGTCTTTGTCGCCCGAGAAGTTCGTCGACACCCGTAGCCAAGGGCGTCCAGGGCGACCAGCCCAATTGAATTCGTGCTCGGGTGGTGTTTACCGCGTTGCGCTGCAAGTCGCCCGATCGCGCCGACTCGTATTTTTCTTGCAGGGTCGTGTCACGCCCGATCAGTCGCCATAGTTCTTTGATCGTGGTTTGAACCCCCGTGCCAATGTTGATCACCAAGCCCCCGCCCCTGTTGATCGCCTTGGCCAAGGCATCGACGGCGTCGTCTATATACAGGAAATCGCGAGTTTGTCGCCCGTTGCCAAACACGACCGGCGAGGTCCGGTTGACCACTGCATCGGCGAACGCCGCGACGACCCCGTCGGCGGGTCGCTGACGGGGGCCATAGACATTTGTCATCGCCAACACGGTGAACTCGACGTCGTATATCTCTCGATAGACCGTGAGCAAATCGACCAGAGTGTTGGCCATCACATGGGCCACGCCCATCGGTTCTGACTTGCGACCTTCCTTGACGGGCAGTTGACGCGCGGGCACCTCGCCGTAGACGAGCCCCGCGGGCAACGCCACAACGATTTTCTTCACGCCATAGCGTCGCGCCGCCTCGAGACCATTCAACAACAGCGTCGCCGAGCGCAAAACCTCGTTGTTGCGACTCGCGCCAGATGACAAAAGCGCGAGATGAAATATGACGGACGGTCGACGCAGTGCGACCAACTCGGCGAACTCGGGGGCTGAAACATCGAGATTGTGAAACCGCATCACTCCGCCGGCCAACCTCGCCGATGCGAGGTTCGCCAACGAGCCGATCGAAAGGTCGTCGACCACCTCGACGCTGTGGCCCTCGCCGATCAATCGATCCACCAGATGCGACCCGATGAACCCGGCGCCACCGCACACGAGCACTCCGTTCACTTGGGTCATCGCCGCATCTCAGATCGGTTCGGGAACTTTTGCGTCGCGCAACACGGCGCCCGATCTGACTTCGCCCCCCTGCCCGACGAGACACGATGTGACTTGGGCGAACGCACCGACCTGACCCATCACCGCACTGTCGACCACGATTGCATTTTCGCCGATTCGCGCCCCGTTCAACAAGACCGAACCCACGACCCGGGCGTTCTCGCCGACCTGACAGTCTTCGCCGATCACGCTTCGGGTGACTGTGGCCGACTTGGCGATCTTGGCTTGGGCGCTGATTGCGGGTGCGACACCTCGATCGATGAGGTCGGTGTTGGCGCGAACATATGTGTCGGGACGACCGGCATCGATCCAATAATCGCTGGTGGCATAGGCGTACAGCACGGAGTCGGCGACCATCGCCGGAAAAGTCTCGCGCTCGATCGACATCGGTGCGACTCCGGGCATTCGGTCTAACGCCGAAACTTCGAAGACATATCTGCCGGCGTTGATGTGGCGCGACGAGGTCTGACCCGCGGCCGGCTTTTCGACGAATCGCAACACGCGACCATCGGCCGTAGTTTCGACGACGCCGTATTGCGACGGGTCTTCGACCGGCGTCAAATGAATCGTGCCCTGCGCCGCGCTCGATTTGTGGAACTCGACGAATTTGGCGACATTCAGACCTGTGAGCACGTCGCCATTGGCCACCAAGAACGGATCGTCCTGCTTGTGGATCCCCGCGACCCGCGCGGCAAAACCGATCGCCCCCGCCGTGTCGAGCGGTCGGTCCTCGACGGCGTAGGTCAGTTTGACCCCGGCACAGACGTTCGACGGAAACGCCCGCAAGAAAGGCTCGGGCTTGAAGCCCAATGAAAGCACCGCATCGGTGACGCCACCGGCGGCCAACGAAATCATCAGGCGCTCGAGCAACGCGACATTGCCGACGGGCAAGAGCGGCTTGGGTGTCGTCAATGTCAGCGGACGCAACCTCGTGCCGAAACCGCCGACCAGCACGACGGCGTGCATCTGCGTGTTCGCCCTGTTCGTTAACCGGTGATCAGCGGATCAAGATCTGCGATCGAAACCGGTTGCGGCACCTCGACGCCCTTGGCGACGAATGCGAGCGTGATGCCCATGCCGTTGCCGGTCAGTCGAACGTTGCCGAGATCGGCGATCGAAACCTTCGAAGAAGAAACTTTCGAGTCCCAGACGGCGACTTGCAGGCTCGCGTCTTGGCCGGCGCACTTGGTGTCGGCTTCGGTGATCTTTTCACCGTTGTTCAGGTTCGGTGGGAACTGAATCGAATTGTCGGTGACGGTCAGCCCGTAGAGTTCAAAAATTGTCGAGAGTTTGGCGCGACGCTCACCAGAAAGCGTTTGCGGCTCCCAGCGCACGACACCCGAAGACTCGATCAATGCCCCCGGCTTCAAGGTGGAGATGTCGACGGCGGCGGCGTCGGTTTTCTCTGGAAGATTCTCGATGAACGCGTCGCATTTGTAGATGCCGAACGCCGTCACGTAACTCTGCGTCGCGGTGTCCAGCGCGCTCACCCGCGCTTGACTTTGTCGGGCGTAGGCGATCAGACCGATACCCAGAACAAACACGACGAAGATCGAAGTCGGAAACAACGAGCCGCCCCTGACACGAACAGTTCGACCCTTGCGGTTCTTGCTCGCCGCCGCCAAACGGGCGATCTTTCTTGCTGAAGATGATGCTGCCACGAAGGTAGAAGGCTACAGGCTTATCGAAGATACAAGGCTTCGTAACGCTGCGCCACCGACTCGGCCGACGCGTGACCTTGAACCCAAACACGCCCGCGATCACCCATCTCTTGCAACGACCTGAGATCACCCACCATTTTCGACACGGCAGAAACGAACGCCCGCGGATCGTCGGGCTCGACGCAGATGCCGGCTTTCGCCGTCGCCAAAATTCGCGGCACTTCGGTGTCGGGGTCGATCGCCGCGAGAATCGGCCGACCCGCCGCGAGAATCGAATAGGTTTTCGACGGCACACTCACCGCGCCAAGACCTCGTCGCAGCGGCACGACATGCAGATCTCCCGTCGCCAAAACTTCGGCCAGCCGCTCGGGGTCTTGATAGTCGCCGAACTTGATGTTCGTCAAGCCCTCGGCCATCGACTGCAGCGACGATCGCGCGGCGCCCTCGCCGTTGATCACAAAAGTGATTCGCGGCAGCGCCTTTGCCGCTTCAATCATCAGCTCGAGCGACTGCGAAAAACCCACATTGCCCGCATACATGACCACCACCGAGTCGTCGATACCGAGTTCGCTTCGATAATTCGTGAGCCTCGACATCGGCACGATCGCCTTCGTGTCGACGAAATTCGGTATCACCTTCACTCGACGGTGATGTTTTTGGTCGAGTTTCGTCTGAATGTTGTTGGCCAGGTCATCCGAAAGCAGAACGACCGAGTCGGATCTTTGGTAACTGACGCGCTCCAGCCAACGTGCGGCGGCGATGACGCGCCGGTTGCGGATCGCCCCGGTTTCGACCGCCGCATCGGGGAACACATCTTGAATGTTGAACACGAGTTTTCCGCCCCGAAACAGTCTTGTGTGCCACCCGATCAGTCCGAGCGTGAGAGGCGGGGACATCGCCAACACGCCGTCGAAACGACGCCGGACACCCCCGACCAAGAGCGCGCGCAGCCCGACGAAACAACTGAAAAGAACAAAACTCAGCGCGCGTCGCAACAACGACTTCTTGTCGCGCGCCGCGAAAGGTTGAACGCGACTGATCGAGCCCCACGCTGTTTTTTCGACGCGCCACAACGCACCCGTCCAACCCGACTCGACCCGGTGCTTTCGATACCACGGCAGCGATGTGACGACATGAAGTTCGTGACCGCGCGCCGCAAGTTCGCGCACGATTCTCGTCATCACGACCCCCGTCGGGGCGATGTCGGGCTCGAAATGCGGACAAAGCACGATCAGTCGCAACTTGCGTGACGCCGCCGTCATGACAACGCCGCCATGTAGCAATCGAACAAATCTTGGCCCGAGGCGGCGATCGAAAAATTTCGCGCCCGCTCTTTGCCCGCCGTGACCAATGAATTTCTCTTCGACTCGACGACCGTCAGCGCGTCGGCCCACTTCTCTATTTGCAGGGGCAACACGAGACCGGCGTCGCCCACGACCTCGGGCAGAGCTGCGCAATCGCTGGCGATCACCGGCGTTCCGATCTGCATCGCCTCGATCACCGGCGCTCCGAACCCTTCGTACAAACTCGGAAACACCAATGCCCGCGAGATGCGCAACAAACCGTCGCGATCGTCGTCTGAAACGCGACCAAGGCGAATCACGCGGTCGTCCAAATTCAAACGACGCACCTCGCGCATGAACGCGTCTTCGCCCCTGCCCTTGCCGCCCGCGCAAACCAAAACAAGATTTTTGTCGGTCCAATATCGAGTCATCAGTTGCAGCAAGAACTTGTGGTTCTTGTGCGGATGCGTGACCGCGGGCAAAAAAATCAGATCCCGGTTTTCGAGACGCAATCGTCGCCTCAACTCGCCCTCGCTCGTGGCCGACCGCACCAAATCGGCGCCGATGCCGTGGCGCACGACCCGCACGCGCGCGCCGTCGAGGCCGAACTTTTCGATCACCCGACTGCGCACATACTGGCTGGGTGTGGTGACAAGCGTGGCTCGCCGCAATGAGCGGGGCACGATCTTGCTCAGATACGCGAGACGGAGCCGACTGAAGTTTTCTGGAAACGACAGATACTGCACATCGTGAACCGTCAGCACGGTCCTTTTGCCCGCGAATCGCGGCATCGTGCCGCCTCCGTGATGCACCAGATCAAATTTTCTGGTCTTCAACGCGACCCAGGTTTGCTCGAGGATGATGCGCAACAGTCGACCCCGACCAGCACCCTTGACTTCGACATAATCGAACAATTCTGCGAGTTGCGGATGATCGGCGCCGAACCCCGACTGCACGAACAAAGTGACATCAAGTTTTTCGCCGGCGCACTCGCTCAAACCCGTTAGTTGGCGCAGCAAATATTCTTGCGACCCGCCGACCTGACCCGCGCGCAACCACGTCAGGTTCACCGCCACGCGCAATGTCATGACACGACCTGCCCATAGACCTCGGCGGTTTTTTGCGCTGTTGCCTGCCATGTCATCTCGGCGGCGCGTTGCAAACCTGAACGCGACAACTCCGGCCTTCTTTTGATCGCCTCGAGCACCGCGTGGGCGATGTTCTCGGCGTTCAACGGGTCGACGAGCACGGCCGCCCCGCCGGCGACCTCTTCGGTCGACGACCCGCGGCTGGTCACCACGGGTGTGCCAAAACTCATCGCCTCGAGAATTGGCAGACCGAAACCCTCCATCAGCGACGGATAACACAAGACTTCGGCGAATCGATACAGCGCCCCGAGATCGCCCGGTTGCACGAAACCGGTGAAATGCACTCTCGACTTGATCTCGTCGCCCAGCGAACTCGAGTCCGGAATTTCACCCCATCCTCCCGCACCCACGACCACGAGATCGGGCGCGTCGTCGCCCATGATTTTCAACGCCTCGAGCAATCGCCCGAGGTTTTTTCGGGGTTCGAGCGTGCCGACGAACAGCAGATATTCATCGGGCAACGAATAGCGACCGGCGATTTGCTCGCGGGTGCTCGTCACGAGCGCCGCCCCGACCCCAAGCGGCACGTGTCGCAGACGATCCGACGAGAATCCAAAATCCTGGCAGTCGTTGAGCGTCGCCAACGACGAGCACAGCAGAACTTCCGCGCGCTCGAGCAAGATGTTCAGGCTGCGACGAAAAACGGAGTTTCCCCTGCGGCTGAAGAACTGCGGATACTTCAAGAACGCCAGGTCGTGCACCGTGGCGACCATCTTGGCTTTGGACGCGAACGGAATGATCGTCGTGCAATGCACCAAGTCGACGCGACCGGTGGCCGACTCGACGCGCGGAACATTGAGACGCATCGACGCCTCGTACAAAAGCGCGCCCGCAAGGGGCAGCTGTCGAACATTGATCGGTGGTCGAAATGCGCCCTGCGGTTCGCCGCGATGACGACCCGAGAAACCCACCAGTTCGATGTCGCGGCGCAGACCGGGCAGCACGCGGGCCACCTCAACGGCCGCCGTGGCGGTGCCTCCGGGAACCCGATGCCAGCACTGTTCCAACGAATAGCCCACACGCATCACGTCTATTCTGCCTGAAAAAAACGCGGCCCTATCTCATCGCGATCTGGGTCGTACGATATAGGCGGCAGGCATGAGTTCATGAACCAAAAAATTTCGTCGACAAAGTTTTGGCAGGGTCGAACCGTGTTGATAACCGGTGGCAGCGGTTTTCTCGGACGCAACGTCGTCGGGGCGTTCAACTCGACGGGCGCCGAAGTCGTCGCACCGACGCACAAGCAAGCCGACCTCACCCAGCCCGGTGTCGCGCTCGCGCTGTTCAAAAAACACAAACCGTCGCATGTCGTTCACTTGGCCGCGCGCGTCGGTGGCATCGGCTACAACCAGGTCGCACCGGCGCCGCTCTACTTCGACAACTTGATGATGGGCACGCACACGATCGAAGCGGCCCGTCAGGCGAAAGTCGAAAAAACAATTCTCCTCGGCACGGTCTGCAGTTATCCGAAGTTCACCCCGGTGCCGTTTCGCGAAGAATCGATCTGGGACGGCTACCCCGAGGAGACCAACGCCCCTTACGGCATCGCCAAAAAAGCGCTGCTGGTGCATGCCCAGGTCAACGCCGCGCAATACGGGCAAAAGTTCGCGTTCCTGATTCCGACGAACCTCTTTGGTCCGGGCGACAAGTTTCATCCCGACGTCTCTCATGTGATTCCGGCGCTGATCAAAAAATGTGTCGAAGCCAAAGAGCAGGGCCACGACAAGATCGCCGTTTGGGGCACGGGATCGGCCAGTCGCGATTATCTATATGTCAAAGATGCGGCCCGGGCGATCTTGTTGGCGAGCGAACTGCACGACTCGACCGAACCCTTGAACTTGGGCAACAACCGAGAGATCACGATTCGCGAAACCGCCGAGACGATCGCCCGCATCGTCGGTTTCGACGGTGAACTGGTTTGGGATGCGTCGCGACCCGACGGCCAACCACGCCGACGCGTCGATGCATCGAGGGCCGAGCGCGAACTGGGTTGGCACGCGACCACCGAATTCGAAAATGGTCTGCGAGAAACCGTCGATTGGTTTCTCGCCAATCGCACCGAGGCGACCAAACTTCCCGAATAAAACCGTGGCGAAAAGTCGGATACCGGTCACCAATGCGGTGGTCTCGACCAACGTCGGCTTGTTCATTTGGATGAACCTGGCCGGCTTCGATCGCACCTCGATTCATTTCGTGATCTCTCGCCAATTCTTGGACCAAGGCGAGTGGTATCGGCTGATCAGTTGCGGGTTCGTGCACTTCGGCGTCGTTCATGTGGCGATGAACATGTTGTTGGCTTTTCAACTCGGTCAGATGCTCGAGCTCGAATCGGGTTCGGTGCGCTTGTTTCTGCTCTATCTTTTTTCGCTATTGGGCGGATCGATCGGTGCCGTTCTGGTCAGCCCCGAGGCGATCACCGGCGGCGCTTCTGGCGCCGTTTTTGGTTTGATGGCCGCCGCAGTCATCGGTTTTCGTCGCCAGGGGGGCAACCCGATGCGCAGCGGTATCGGTTTGACTTTCGTGATCAATCTTTTGTTGACGCTGGCGATACCCGGTATTTCGATCGGCGGGCATTTCGGTGGCGCGATCGTCGGCGCGCTGGGTGGCCTGCTGCTGTATCGCGCAACACCCTTTTCTTAGATTGCTCGGCAACTCCGAAGAAAGGGTCTGATGCTCTCAACACTCGCACCTATCGTCGACATACCCCGGGCCCGGGTCGACCCGATCAACACGCTCACCGAGAAACTCGGCGTCTTCGCGCTGGCGCTTTGTCGCCCGTTGCGCGACGAGACGATCGCCCTGTGTCTCGACCACGACCAACACGGGGTGGGCTTGTTCGCCTTCACCTCCTCCAAACCGTTGACCGAACTCATCGACCGAATCATCGGTGCGGCGATCGACGTCGAGGCGACCGCGGCGATCTCGTTGCTAAGTTCACGCAGCGGTCGTGGGCGGGAAAACCGCGACGTCTCGCAGTTTTCCATGGCAAAAAATCGGTGTGCCGACGCCGGCTTGTGGCTTGATGAGTGGCTGTTGGTCGCCGCAGGCGACGTGTTCAAACTCGGCTAACTATGACAGCCGCAACCTGAACCGCACCCGCCCATTTTTGGCGTCAGTGCCGAGGGTGCGGATGCCGAAGGTGCAGGCGCCGAATCGCCACCCACAGAGGCAAACACCGAAAGCAGACGAACCGCGTTGTTGTGGCCCTGCGGGCAAACCGCGGGCTCGTTCGCCTGGGCCATCGATCGACGCTCTTCGAAGACTTGTTCGCACTCGCGGCATCGAAACTCGTAGGTCGGCACGACTGCATTCTACATAGCCATCGCCAACTATAGAGTTGAGTGTGCTTTCGGCGCAGATTAATTCGATCGAAACGATGCCGGGCACGACTTCGCTCGAGCAAGCCGAGCGCGACACACAGACCGGCAAGCCGCCGATGGCCCACATCGTAAAGACCGAGAAAAACGAGTCGGCGTCGGCCAAGGTGCTCGAGGCGCGCATCAACGGCACGCCGCTCGAGGCGCTGTGCGGCCACAAGTGGGTGCCGTCTCGCGACCCGCAAAAACTGCCGCTCTGCCAGGCGTGCAGAGAAATCTACGAAATGTATCGAGGGTTCAACGAAGGACTCAACGAACTGCCGGACGAGTAACTTTCGATGCCCGAATTCTCCGCGCTCTCATCGTTCTTGATCGCCTCGTTCGCGTTGCTCGTGATTCCCGGCCCGGCGGTGATCTTCATTCTCAATCGCAGCGTCGCCGACGGTCGAACCATCGGTTTGAGCGCGGTGGCTGGCATCGAGTCGGGCACGCTGATGCACGTCTTGGCCGCCACCGTGGGTCTCTCGGCGGTGTTGGCCACCTCGGAGAAGGCATTCAACGCCGTCAAATATTTGGGCGCGTTCTATCTCATCTTCGTCGGGTTGCGCACACTGTCGCGCCGCCCCGCGGCGATCGACACGGCGACTGATTCGGCGGCCGGCTCACGCGGCGGTTCGATCACAAGCGGTCGCGCTTTCAGGCAGGGTTTCATCATCAACACGCTGAACCCCAAAGTCGCGCTTTTTTTCTTGTCCTTTTTGCCGCAGTTCATCGACCCGGAAAAGTCGTCGAATGCCCTGCAGTCTTTGACCCTCGGTCTGATTTTTGTGGCCTGCGGGTTTCTTACCGACAGCATTTACGCGCTCGTGGCGAGTTCGTTGCGAGATTCGCTGCTCAAAGGCAGGGCGTTGCCGTTCATTCAACGGTTCGTGGCCGGCGCCGTGTTCGTGTTGCTGGGTGTCTTGGCCGCTTCAGCGAAAGTTTCTTGAACCCGCGCCACGCGAATCTATTTTCAGTTCGCTCAGGTGTTCGGCGATGATGTTGATCACGCCTTGAGATGATTCGACTTTTCCGCGCACGACCAGAGCCGGGGCGTTGATCGCGGCGTGCCTGAACCGCCTGAAACAACCCCGTGAAACGACGATATTGATCAGGCCTGTTTCGTCTTCGAGGTTGAAAAATGTGACGCCCTTCGAAGTCGACGGGCGTTGACGATGGGTGACCAGCCCCCCGACGAATATGCGCGAACCATTTTCGATTTTCGGCAGCTCGTCGGCGGTGACGACGCCCAACTCGCTGAGTTGGGCGCGCACGAACCGAGTCGGGTGCCCGTCGATCGAAATGCCCATCGACCACAGATCGCAAATTGATTCTTCGATCGGCTGCATGCCGGGCAATTGGGGTGAGTCGCCGCCGGTGGTCACCCCGGCCAAACGATCGGGACGACTTTGGATCACCGCACCCGCCGACCACAACGCGTCCCGGCGAGACACCTCGAAGCATTGCGAATACACCCCCGCGGTCGCCAACATCTCGATCTGCGCCAAACTGAGTCGCGGCACCCGACGAACCAGGTCTTCCATGCTCGAAAACGGTCGGGCTGTTTCGATCGCCTTGGCCAGATCGTCGCCGATGCCCCGCACGCCGGAGATGCCGAGACGCAGAGCCAGGCCACCCGTCGACTCGTTACATGGCTGCAAAGTTGCCGTGGCTTTCGAAGAGTTCAAATCCGGGCCCAGCACGACCACGCCGTGCCGACGCGCGTCTTGCACCAACGAGTGCGGCGACCAAAAACCCATCGGCTGAGAATTCAAAAGTGCCGCGTAGAACGCCGCGGGCTCGTGGTATTTGATCCATGAGGAGGCGTAGACGAGATAGGCGAAAGAAACCGAGTGGCTTTCGGGGAAACCGTAGTTGGCGAAGGCCCGCATCTTTTCGAAAATTTCGTCGGCCACCGCGCCGACGATTTGATTTCGGGCCATGCCGTCATAGAGCCGTTGGCGAAGCCGTTGCATGCGCAACCGCGAGCGCTTCGAACCCATGGCTTGACGCAATTCGTCGGCCTGGTTGGCGGTGAAACCGGCCAGATCGATCGCCATTTGCATCAGTTGCTCCTGGAACAACGGCACGCCGAGGGTTTTGCCCAGACTGTTTTCAAGCAACGGATGCAGGTAGGTGACGGGTTCTTGCCCGTTGCGCCGACGAATATATGGGTGCACCGAGCCGCCCTGAATCGGCCCAGGTCGAATCAGGGCGACTTCGACCACGAGATCGTAGAACCTTCGGGGCTTGAGTCGCGGCAGGGTCGCCATTTGTGCGCGCGACTCGATTTGAAAAATACCGACGGTGTCGGCGCGACACAACATCGCATAGACCTCGTCTTGTTGCGGAATCGTGGCCAGATCGATTTGTTTGCCGCGAAACTCGGCGATCAAATCGACCGCGTTGTGCAGGGCCGAGAGCATGCCAAGCCCCAGAAGATCGAACTTGACCAGACCAATGGCGGCGCAATCGTCCTTGTCCCATTGAAGAACGCTGCGATCTTGCATGCGACCCCACTCGATCGGGCAAACTTCGCTGACCGGACGATCGCAAATCACCATGCCCCCCGAATGAATGCCCAGGTGCCGCGGGGCGTCGAGAACTTGTCGCGCGAGATCGACGACCTGGGTGGGTATCTCGTGCTGGGTGTTCTCGGGGTTCGACAGCGAACCGTGCATTTCGACTTGTTTGCTCCAGGCGTCTTGCTGGCCGGGGGCGAAACCCAGGGCCCGAGCCATGTCGCGAACCGCCGAACGCGAACGATACGTGATCACATTGGCCACTTGGGCGGCGTGATGCCGGTCGTAGCGATTGAACACGTATTGAATGACTTCTTCGCGCCGACCGCTCTCGATGTCGATGTCGATGTCGGGTGGCCCGTCGCGCTCTGCCGACAAAAATCGCTCGAACAACAGACCCAACGAAACGGCGTCGGCCTTGGTGATGTCCAGCGCGAAACACACCGCGCTGTTGGCCGCGCTTCCCCGCCCCTGACAAAAGATATTCGAGCGTTGGCAAAACTGGACGATGTCGAAGACGACCAAGAAGTAGCCGGCAAAACCAAGTTGCCCGATGATTTCTAGTTCGCGATCGATGGTTTTCCAGGCTCGAGAACGCAACGAAAGATCTTCGAGGTTGTCGACGGGTCGTGCGCCATATCTGCGCGCGGCGCCCTGCTCGACCAAGCGACGCAGATACGCAATCTCGTCGAGCCCATCGGGGCAATTGAACGGCGGAAGCTTCGGCGCCACGAGCGACAAGTCGAAGGCCGAAGACTCGGCGATCTCGACGGTCAACTCGACCACGCCCGGATAGCGGGCGAATCGGCGAAGTTGTTCTTTGCCGCTGCGAATGTATGCGCCCGGTGCGGGCGGCAACTGCGGATCGATCTCGTCGAGGCTGGCGCGTTGCCTGACGGCGGCCAACGCGACGGCGAGTCGATGTTCTCGCAACGACGCGTAGCTCACGTCGTTGGTGGCGACGCATCGCAGGCCGTGTCGCATCGCCAACTGCACGAGTGCGTCGTTGCGCGTCGAGTCGAGCGGATCACCGTGGTCGCAGAGTTCGACCAAGACCCGATCGCGACCGAACTCGGCGACCAGTTTGCCCAATCTGCGCGACGCGGCATCGGGCCCGTATCGCTCGAGGGCCTGATTGACCAAGCCCGTGCTCGCGCCCGTCAAAACCCAGCAGGTGTCGCCCACCGTTTCGGCGACTTTCGCCGTTTCAAAAACGGGTGCCGACTTCGAGCCCGCCAACTGACCGAGCGTGATCGCTCGCGCCAGTCGCGAATAACCGGCGGGGCCGTCGGCGATCAGAACGATTTGGGCGTCATTGTCGACGACGCAACCCGACTCGGCGCGAACCGACTCGGCGCAACTCAACTCGACGCCGAACAAAGTCGGCAGATTGAACGAACGAGCCGCTTGGGCGAATTTGACGACACCGTAAAAGCCGTTGCGATCGGTGATCGCCAACGCGCTCAGATTGTTGCGTACGGCAGATTCGACCAATTGCTCGGGGTGGGACGCCCCGTAGAGAAACGAGAAATTCGAGCGACAGTGCAGTTCGGCATAGTCACCCATCCCGCTTATCGTAGCGAACATATGTTCGCCCAAGACCTTGGGCGACGCGAATCGCACCGCGGGCGCCGTCTTCCGACACGCGCAATGCATCCTCGAAACCGAACCATTTGACCCGCCGGCTCTCGCCGACCGCCGGGGTGAAAATCTCGTTGTCGGCCCACAACAAAAACCGAACATCCAAATGGGTGTGCCCGCGCGGGCCCGGGTGCACATCTAAATGGATGAACTTCGCCCCGCTCGCCGACGAATCGTCGAAACCGAAATGGACCAGATTCAGACCCGTCTCTTCCCTGGCTTCGCGCATCGCCGCATCTTGGATTGTTTCACCCGGGTCGATGTGCCCGCCGGGCTGCAACCACATGTTCAAGCGTTTGTGCAAATGCAAAACGACACCGGGTTTGCCGATGACGATCGCCGACGCCGTGACATGGGTCGAATCGCTGTGTTCGTCGAATGGCGCGCGCAACTTTGGCGCGAGTTCACAAAATTTTTTGATCGACTCGCGTTCACGATCGTCGATCGGTTCGTGATCGGCGAGTTCTGCGCCAAATTTTCGGACAAATTCGAGACCAAAGTCGCCGACCACGAGGCAACGATAGTTGTCTGACTAGCCGTAGATCGCGACGATGCTCCATTGACCGTGTTCGAGTGCGACCAACATCGCCTGAACTTCAGACGACTCGGCAACAGAGCCGTCGGGCGGTGACGCGCTCTTTTCGACGACCAACTGCAGTCGCACCAAGCGTCTAGAGCGGGCGATGTCCCACCATTTCTCTTCGATCGGCCACGGTCCGGCCCAAGAGACAATTTTGTGTTTTGTTCGACCCATCAACAGATACGCCGGCTCGGCGCTCAGTTCATGGCGGGCGCTGACCCCCAACAGATTTTGATTTTTGTCGACGACCCGAACCTCTGGCGGGTCGGCGAACACGACGCCGGGCGACGGCGTGGGCAACGAACCGCGCCAAGATTTTGGTCGTTGCGGCGATTGTGCGAGAAATTTCTTTTGTTGCGTCGCGACCTGCTCTGAATGCGCGCCTTGGGAATGAAGAACCGAAACAAATTGATAGGCGTCTTGCAGATCGCGACCACCCTGCCACTTGACGACTTGAACCGAGTTCGAGCCCAACAACTCGGTCAGACGCCCCACTGCCTGGGCGGCGGTCTCGTCAGATTGCGTGGCCCCGCCCCACAACTTGAGTTGACGCGCCGTGTCGGTGCGCACTTCGTCGGCGACCAATTGCAGACCAGATATCGGGGCCTTGATCTGCCAACTTTCAATCTGCCATTTCGCGCTTTCGACAATCGAAGCCGTCGTCAAACCCTGGGGTCGATACCACAGGCGTTCGCAACGCTCGCCCGTTTCGCTGGCGAACACGAGGATCAATCGCACGCAGATCGCGCCGTGCTCGGCAAAATAACGGCTGAGTTCATCGGCCATCGTCTGCACGTTGTTCAACAAGGTTTGTCGGTCGACGATCGGCTCTTCGAACGCTCTCGAGCAAAGTTGCTCTGGGGGCGGGGCGACGACGGCCAGAGGGTGCTGCTCGTCACCGCGGGCGAGCCGGTGCAACTCGACACCCAACTCACCGAATCTGCCGGCCAAAACCGACTCACCGAGTTTGCAGACGTCTTGAAGCAGGTTCAGACCAAGCCGTTCGAGCAATGAAATAGTCTCGCGATCGATGCCGGCGAATTCGCCCAAAACCCTGACAGATTGCCCGGCCAGCCACGGTTTTGTTCGCTCGGGCTCGACCAAAAAAGGTGTCTGCGTCTGGGCGCTGATGTGCGCCGAAATGTGGGCGGCCAAACGACCGTCGGCGACACCCACGCCAAATTGCGAATCGGTCATTATCGACGAGCGCAAGGTCTGCATCAGTTTTTCGGCCATCGGCGCGTCGCCGCCGAAATACCTTGACGGGCCGCGCGCGGCAAAAACAATAACGCCGGGCTCGCCGACCTCAATCAACGGAACGATTTCGCTGACCGCCTGCACGACTGTGTTGAACGCGCGCCGATCGCGATCGGGCTGAAAACTCGAGATCTCGATATCGGGACAAAGCGCCTGGGCCTGACGGCGTCGCATGCCCACCTCGACGCCGAACTTTTTGGCCTGCACCGAACGCGAGACGACTCGTTGCGAATGCACGACGGCGCACGCGCTGTTGTTCGTTTTTGCCGCCACGACCGCCGGCCAGTCGAGGCAGCGCAAAACCGCCAGGCGTTTTGGCGCGAGCAACTCAGTGACTGCAGGTGAGCAGGTGCCGTTGTTCGCGCGCGACTCGGCGACCGCTGACCTTGATCTCGATCTGACGATGTTGCAAAAACCCGGCGCCGTTGTTGGTGCCGCTCCAGTTTTTGGTTTTGGTGTCCAGAAGCAAATCGGCGCAAAACGGATGCGAGTTGTTGGCGAAACTATTTTGCGACAACACCGCCGTGTCGACGATGATCATCACCGATCGGCGCGACGCCAAACGCGCCTGCACCCGTCTGGCGTCGGCGATCGAAAGTCGTTCTGGCACGGCGACGATCAACAAGTCGAAACCATCGATCGCCGCGGCGACGGTGGTCGACCAATCGCGCGAGGCTTCGGGCGGGTGCACGAACACCACGCGCTCGAGGGCGATGCCGTGTTCGACTGCGCACGAGATGCCGAGATGCTCGACACCAACCACCCCCAACCATGAACCCTGTTGCGACGCCCGTGCACAAAGTGAAAGCGCCAATGAAATCGCGGCGTCACCACAACAGCGCACGATGCGTCCGCGAACGAGGCCCGATTCGGGCAGAACCGAGCGAACCTCGTCAGATACGGCGAAGTTCGCGAGAACCTGTTTTTCGAAAACCGAATGTTTGACGGCGAGGGCTTTGGGCACCGATAACTTCATGCCTGCACTGTAGCGAACATATGTTCGCTACAGTCAAGGAGTTGCTTGGATTCGGCTCTTTTTCGCGCGGCTATTTCGACTGAGCCTTGCTTCGCGCGGCTATTTCGACTGAGCCTTGCTTCGCGCGGCTCTGCTTCTCTCCAACAAATGGGCCGGAACCCG
>Ga0194128_10000870_pt1 | contig 53559 bp, 42 predicted proteins | sample TA2KigCa65mmetaG_FD_148650 | JGI IMG/M metagenome (GOLD analysis project Ga0194128, IMG submission 148650) | Freshwater microbial communities from Lake Tanganyika, Tanzania - TA2015037 Kigoma Deep Cast 65m | ecosystem: Environmental > Aquatic > Freshwater > Lake | place: Tanzania: Lake...
CTAGGTCGTGTGGACAATCGCTGGATAATCTAGGCACTGTAGGTCGGCTCTCCAGAGTCGTCCTTGACGATGACGTCCTTTTCGGATGGCTCTGGACAGCCGTCTACGGAAATCAACGCCGAGAGCGGTACTGGCAGCACGCCTTATGCGAGTGCCCAAATATCCAAAGCTTCCCAGCTATTGTCCACACGGCCTAGCCTGAGTACCGTTATGTCGAAAGCATCCGGAAAGAGTGTCGCGATCTCTCCTTTTCGGAGTCTTGTCATCGACTTATTGCATTTTTGCGCCCAAACTCCCAGCGTTACGGTAGATCGGCGGATGAAGTTAGCGCCGTTGGTGGCGGCGCGGCAAATGTGCTCGCCCAGGCCAATGTGGACGTCGCTGTTCATCAAGGCCTACAGCATTGTCGCCGCCGCCCGGCCCGATTTTCGCCGGAGCTACATGACGTTTCCCTGGGCGCGGTTTTACGAGCATCCGAAGAATATCGCCAACATCAACATTCGGCGGCAGGTGGACGGCGAGGACGTCGTGCTGCAGGCATTGATTCGTAGTCCGGAAAACCGAAAGCTGAGCGAGCTGGACGGGCTCCTCCGTCACTACATGGAAGCGCCGGTCGAAGAACTCCCATGCTATCGACGTGCGCGGCGCATGAGCATGCTTCCGTGGTTCGTGCGCCGATTCGTCATGTGGGCAACGCTGAACATCTTCGGCCGCCGGCGCTGTCACAACTTCGGCACATTCACAATGAGCTCGGTCTCCGGAGAAGGCGCCGGCATCTTGAACCTGATGATCGCCGGCAACTCGATGCTCCATTACGGCTTGCTCGACGACCAGGGCCAACTCGATGTGCGTATCACGTTTGACCACCGCGTGCTCGACGGCGCCCCGGCCGCGGAAGCACTCGCCAGCCTCGAATCCGTCATGTTAGGCCAGATCCTCGACGAGGTTCGTGCAATCGCCAAAGCACAACCGCCCGTGCGCTTGGCGGCGTAGTGGGTCCTAATACAGCCGTCATCACCCTTCAGGCTTCGGTTGAGCCTCTTCATTTTGCTGGCGCGCCATGCGGGCGTCGATGAATGATTTGATGCAAAGCCCCAGAAAGATTGCAGACAGTGCGATAAACGTGACGTTGCCTCCGACCGCAAGAGGATTGATCGGCGTTGCGGCATTAAGCGCGACGACCACTCGCCAAGCCGGCAGCGCGACGCCGAGCAGTCCAAGCACAGCGGCGACGTGCATCAGGTGCATTCGGGCGCGGTCAGACGCATCCTGAGCAAACCAACCGAGGACGAACAGAACGACGCCGAATGCTGCCGGGATCAGAGCGGTGAGCGCTTTTACATAAATGCTCACGGCCTCCGGATCGGCGGACGGCGTGTCGCGCAGCACGGAAACCCCATACAAGCCCACGCCGAGAAGGGTCATCAGCACGCCAAAAACCATCGCAACGGGGGCCATCGAAGATACTCCGTGTGGAACGCCAGGGTTAGCCGGCGATTGCAGATCGCCGCGGGCGCGGCGCTCTTGGCGATCTGCGATCGCCGGCTAAACATCATTTCTTGCCGAGACAATACAGCAATCCATCGGTCGTGCCGATGACGAGGCATTCGTTGGCGACTGCAGGGGACGCAGTGATGCCTTCGCCCAGAAGCAGCGCCTGCACTTCGGTCCCCTTCTCGAGATCGATGACGTAGAACGTTCCCTTGTTGCTGCCGACGTAGACACGATTGCCGGCGATGACCGGGGAGCTTTCGATCCAGCCGTCGCCCGAGAATACCCAGGCCGACGACCCGTCGCTGCGCTTGATGGCGTGCAGCTTGCGATCGCGACTGCCAATGACGACAAGCTTGTCGGTGATGGCCGGCGAGCTGTAGAACGGGTTGGGCGCGCGTTTGCTGGTGTAGGCCCACTGGACTTTTTGGCCTTTGATGTCAATCGCTTGCACTTCGTTGTTCATGTTGCCGACGTAGAGCTTGTCGCCCCCGAAGCTCGCGGTCGCCGCCGTTTGGCCGGAGAGCTCGACCTTGTTGATTGATTTGCCGTCCATGACGTCGATGACGTGGAGATGGCTGTCGCACCCGGCGAAAAACGTCTGTCCGTTTGCGACGGCGACGGAGCCATGCACCGGGCCTTCGGTCTTGATCTTCCAGATGAGCTTCTTGTCGGCAATTCCCAAGCAGTAGAGATTGGCGTCGTGCGAGGCGAAGATGACGCGATCGCCGGAAAAGTTGGCCCCGCCGGTGATGGCGCCGTCGCATTCGAAGTCCCACAGCTTCTTGCCGTCGGCGGCGTTGACGCAGTAGAACATGCTGTCTTCATCGCCGACGAACACTTTGCCCTGGTAGACGCTCGGGGCGGCTTTGATCGAGCCGAGCTTGGTCTTCCATTTGACGTTGCCGTTCGCAAGTTCGATGGCGTAGAGGTGGTCATCGTAGCAGCCGACGTAAATGATGCCGTCGACGATGGCGGCAGTGGATTCGATGCCTTTCTTCAGATCGAGCTTCCAGCGAATTTCAAGCTTGTCGGGCAGTGTTGTGCCGGCGACGCCGGTTTGCAGAGTGTTGCCGCGAAACAACGGCCAATCCTTCGACAGCGCCGGCGTCTCGCGCAGGGCGTCCTTTGCCTGGGCCAATGAGCCGTTGGCGTGCATGGCCCAGTAGCCGAACGGGCCAGCGATCAAGATCGCGACCAAGAGGCTACCCAGGCTGAAGTCGATCATCGACGGTGCGTTCGTTTTGTCCATGTTTCGTTCCCCCTCGGGATCCCTGGGGTTCGGAGTACCTCACCCATGGGCTTCTTCTATTGTAATGGACCAAACTTGTCGCGTACACTTCTCGTCTTTTCGGTGATTCCGGCTTGTCTTTTCATCCAAGGAGCATCTCATGCGTAAGTGGTTCTTTCTCTGTGGCGGATTTGCCGCGTTGGTCGGCATTGTGGTGTCGGGTCAGGCGTTCATGGCGCAGGTCGGGGCGGATCAAGCGGCCGATAGGCCGGAGAAGGCGCCGAAGATAACGCCGAGCAAAGTCGTGAAGGTGACGGTGTATCCCAATAGCGCTTTGGTCACGCGCGAGGTCGATGTGCCGAAGGGCGAAGGCCTCGTCGAGTTGACGATCGGCGATCTGCCGGTCCAGATCGTGCAAAGCTCGCTCTATGCGGAGAGCAGCGACGGCATCCGCGTACTGACGACGCGCTATCGCACGCGCCCCGTGCAGCAAGACACGCGCGAGGAAGTACGCAAGCTGACCGACGAGATGAAGAAACAGCAGCTTTCGCTTGAGAAAATCGAATCCGATATCAAGACGATCGAGCAGAACCTGGCCGCCATCGCCAAGCTGGAGAACTTCACCGACAAGAGCACGGTCACTGCGACCGAAAAGGGCGGGCTGAATAGCGACACGGTCGTCAAGCTCATCACCTACGTCATGGAGCAACGCACCGAAAAAACCAAGGAACTCATCAAGCTGCGTCAGGACGCCAAGGCCTTGGGCGAAACTTTCGCGTTTCTGACGCGCAAGCTCGCCAGCATCAGCACCGGTTCGAGCAAGATCGAGCGCGACGCCGTCATCGTCGTCGATCGCACCAAGGGGGCGGCCGGCAAAGTGAAGCTCAACTACCTCGTCGATTCCGTCGTCTGGAACCCGCAATACAAGCTTCGCGCCGGCAAGGCAGCCGACGATGTGCAGATGGATTACTTGGCCGCGATGACGCAGCGCACGGGGGAGGATTGGAACAACGTCGAGCTGACGCTGTCGACGGCCCAGCCGATGTTGAACGCCGCCCCGCCGGATTTGAAGGCCTTGTCCGTCATGGTCATGCCTCGGTCGAGCCAACCGGTTGCAAAGGGGCCGGGCAGCGTGCCGAATCCTCCGGGTCAACCGTCGCCGATGCTGTCGGTTTATGAGAATCCGAAGAGCCCCGCGGAGTTGGCGCAGGAAGCGACAAAGTTCCGGATTCGCGCGCAAGAACTTGCCAACGCCAACAAGGACAATCGCAAAGAAGTCGCCGAGCTCTTCAACGAGGCCGCCGCCTTCGATCAGGCGCGTGAGCTTACCAAGACGCCCGAAGAGATCGCGCACGAGCGTGTCGGCGGCCGCAATGCCGGCGGCGAGGGGCCAAGCGTCGCCTTTCACCTCAAGGCCAAGGTGTCGATTCCGTCGCGGAACGATGAACAGATCATCGAGATCGCCAAGCTCACCTTCGCGCCGAAGTATTACTACAAGGCCGTCCCCGTGCTCAATCCACATGTCTATCGCCTGGCGGACCTCGTCAACAAGACCGGCCACGTATTGTTGCCGGGAGAGGCGACGATGTACCAAGGGACCGATTTCGTCGGCCGCATGAACATGCCGCTCGTCGCCATCGGCGAGGAGTTCACCGCGGGCTTCGGCGTCGATCCGCAGCTTCAGGTCAAGCGCAAGCTAACGGACAAGGCCCGCTCGACTCAGGGCGGCAATCAGGTTCTGAAGTATGACTATCGCATCCCTGGTCAACACCTTCAAGATCGAAGCGGTCAAGATGCAGGTCTGGGACCGCCTACCCCACTCCGAGACAAGCGAAACGGCCAACATCACGTTGGTGAAATCGTCGCCGGAGTTGAGCAAGGATCCGCTCTACGTCCGCGAAGGCAAGACGCAGAATCTTCTGCGCTGGGACCTCGAGGTCGAGCCGGGCATGAACGGCGAAAAGGCGCTGAGCATCACCTACGAGTTCCGCATCGAACTCGACCGCCAGATGGTGATCAGCAGCTTCACGACGAAGTAACAAATTCGTTTAGCCCCGCTTCGTAGACGCGGGCGGACGCGGCGCCACTTTCATTTGTCGTCCACGCCCAGACCGCCCGCCTCTCCGAGGCGGGGCTAAACATCCTATTCTTTGGCCTCAACGCCTTGCTCCATACGCACTTCGGATGAAGTACCTGTCGATCCATGCCGATATTGGTGCTGTCGTATTCAGTTCCGGCATGTCCATCGGCGGAGACGGCGAATGATCACGGACGAAGTCCTTTCGACACCTTCCGAAACCGAGCTTTTGCGCGAACAACTCCTGCGGGCGCAACGCCTCAGCAGCGTCGGCACCTTGGCGTCGAGTGTCGCTCACGAGTTCAACAACATACTCACCACGATCATCAACTACGCCAAGCTCGGCATGCGGGCCGAAGCAAACGAAGCGTCCAAGCTGCAAGCGTTCGAGAAAATTCTCAAAGGCAGCCAGCGCGCGGCCGTCATCATCTCCAGCATGCTCGGATTCGCGCGCAACGCCTCAACGCAACGGACAATGGTCGAACTCGTTCCCTTGATCGAAGAGGTTCTGGTGCTGGCCGACAAGGATTTGAGCAAGCATCAGATTCGTATCGAGAAGCATTATCACAGCCAGCCTAAAGCGCCCATCGTCCGTGGTCAGATCGAGCAGATCTTTCTCAACCTGATCATAAACGCCCGCCAGGCGATGCCCAAAGGCGGACGCTTGACCATCGACGTCCGCGAGAACGCCAAGACGCACATGGCCGAGGTCGCGATTTGCGATACCGGCGTCGGCATTCCACCCGACCAGCTTCGATTGATCTTTGAGCCGTTCTACACCACGAAAAAACCCGACGAGCACGGCCACGGCGGCAGCGGTCTGGGGCTCAGCGTGTGCCGGCAGATCATTGAGCAGCATCACGGCCGAATCCGCGTCGAGAGCGTGTCGGGCAAGGGCTCGAAGTTCACCGTAAAATTGCCGCTCGAAGTCCCCGCAGATTCCCCGGTTTGACATTCACATGGAAGGCGCGGGGTGAGGTACTCCGAACCCCGGGGTTCGGAGTACCTCACCCCGCGGCTTCCCACCGGGCAGTAACCCAAGAACAACGATGCCTTGACAAAACTCCCATCGCAGCTTATCAGCCTTCCCCGAATCGATCTCGCATCGTCATCGCGCGGAAGGAATCGACCATGTTGCGAACACTGGCGGCGCTCGCGTTGTCCTGCCTTTGCCTGACCGGGTGCTTTTTTTCCGATCCTCAGAAGCGCCTTCAAGATCTCGAAAAAGCTGAGAAAGAGCGCGACCTCAACCTCCGGATAGTCAGCGACGTCGCCGACTTCGGCAACGATGGGCCGCTTAAGGTCCACGGCGTCGGTTTGGTCGTCGGGCTTGCGGGAACCGGCCACTCTCCCGAGGGCGAATGGCGAAAGCTCATGGAGCAGTTCCTGCTCAAGAACCTCGGCCCGCGCGACGGCCAAATGGAGAATATCCCCAAAGAACAAAACGTCCGCCAGATCCTCGACAATCCCAACAACTGCCTGGTCATCGTCACCGGCTACGTTCCGCCCGGCGCCCGCAAGGTCGACCGATTCGATCTCGATATCGAACTCCCCTACGGCAGCAAGGCGACAAGCCTTGTCGGCGGACGGCTCCTGCACTGCCACTTGCGCGTCTGGGAGGCGCTGTCTCGAATCAGCGCCGATCCCAAAAATCAGGGCTCACGGCAAATGCTGGGCGGCCATGTGTTCGCCGATGGCAAGGGGCCGCTCGTCGTCGCCTTCGGCGGGCATGCCGATGTCAATGAACTCAAGCGTGGCAAAGTCTGGCAGGGCGGCGCCTCGCGCATCGCTCGACCCTACCAGCTCATGATGCGCAACGACGAAAAATCGCACCGCATCGCCAACGACGTCGCCCAGCGCCTCAACTTCATGTACCAGGACGACCCCCGGGCCAAGAAGCTGCACGCCGACTTCTCGAGTGACGAAAACCGGCTCTTGCTCGAAGGCCTTGTTGCCGACCAGTTCAACAAGACCCATGATCCGTCCGGCATGGGCACGAACGAAGCGGCCAAGGCGATGAGCAAAGAGATGATCAACGTCCGCGTTCCGTTCACGTACCGCTTCAATCACGAACGATTCCTTATCGTCTCCAGCTTCACGCCGATCTACAACAACGATCCGAACATGCCGCGTTATCGGCAACGGTTGCAGAAGATGCTCACGGACCCGATTGACGCGATTCAAGCCGCGATGCGCATCGAAGCGATGGGGCGCGACATCGGGATCCCCATGTTGAAGACTGGACTGGAAAGCAATCATCCGTACGTTCGCTTCGTTAGCGCGGAAGCCCTGGCGTATCTGGGCAGCACGGCCGGCGTCGAGGCATTGGCACACGCGGCGCGCGAGCATCCGGTGTTCATCAAGCACGCGACGCTCGCCTTGGCGAACTTGAGCGAATCGATTTGCCGCGATCGCCTGGCCGAGTTAACGCTGAGCGACCAGCACGCCGTGCGCTTTGCGGCATTTCATGCCTTGTCGTTGATTGATGAACGAGACTCGCGGCTCGGCGCCGTGAATGTCGGCGGCACGGAGTGGATTCATCGCATCCCGAATGCCCCGGACGCTGTGATCGCGTTCACCACGAGCCGACGGCCGCAAGTCGTTTTGTTCGGCAAAGGCATCGTCGTTTCGCCGGACACGCGCTTGATGCTCGGCGCCTTCACCGTAGTACCAGGCGAACGCAACGGCGAAATGTTCGTCAAGCGCTATTCAACGCGCGGCGAAGAACGACGCGTCAGCAGCAATCGCGTCGACGAAATTCTGACGAGCATGATCGAACTGCAGGCGGGCTATCCGGACCTGGTGGAATTCTTGCGCAAGGCGAGCGATCACCGCTTGTTGAGTTGCCCGATCACGACGTGGAACTTGCCGGAGACGTCGCTCGAAACGGTGATCGTCACCGGCCGCCAGATGCGAGCGGGCTAGTTCCAGAAGTCAGAAGTCGGAGGTCGCGGCCCAAGCGCACAAGTTTCTTGTCACTGACGGGAAGTTACCTGATCTCTAACTTCCGACTTCTGATCTCTGCCTTCTGGCACTAGATGACCATTTCATTAGTTCCTGAGCAGCAATCTGGAAAATTCAGGAAGAGAAGGCATTGCGTAGTGTGGACTTTGGTCCACAACGGGCCACGATGCCGTGTGGACTAAAGTCCACACTACCGGTGTCCAGCTGCTCAGGGACGTGTAAAATGGCCATGCTAGGGGGAACGGCCATGCGGTTCCGTGCACTGCTGCTTCTAGCGGCGATTGGGAATTCCACTTTAGCGCAAGACATCGCCAAGCTTCCCGCCAACTCGTGGATCGAGTTGAAATACTCGACCGTGCAGCCGAACGATCCGACTGAAAAAGGCAACTGGGTCAGCGCCGGCTGGAACAAACTCGTTTACGATCCCGACGGCAAGCGTGTCCTCTGCTACGATCGCTGGTACGACAAAAAGCACGGCGGCGTCACCATCTACGGCAACTGCCTGTTCGGCTTCGATCCGGCCAGCGCCAAGCTGACGCCGATCAAGATCGACCACTGGAAGAAGGTCGAGACCAAGACGGGCGGCTATCGCACGATCGCTCTGCCAGAGGACGAGCAGGAACCCACGCCGGCATCGCGCCACGTATATCATGCGTTCGATCATGTGCCGGAGTTGAAATCGGTGTTCATCTGCAACGGCGCCAACCAAACGGTGATGCGCGGCGACAAGCACGTCGCTCACGACGAATGCGACGGCGCTTGGAGATTCGATCTGAAGACAAATCGCTGGTCGCGTTTCGCCGGCAAGGCCCCGCGTAACCGGCTCGACGAATCGATGGCGTATTGTCCCGATACGAAAGCGATGGTCTATTCCACCGGTGACGGCGAGGTCTGGATTCTCGATTTGGGCAAGGCCGAGTGGCGCAAAGCCAAGCAGAGCCCGCCGCTGCGCACGACCTTCGGGCGCACAGTGTGTTACGATCCGGTGAAGAAGCGGATGCTCCTCGTCGGCGGCGGGCGTTTGGACGCCTAGCAAAAAGGACCGGCGCCGGAGTTCCGCGAAATCTACGCCTTCCACCCCGCGACCGAGAAAGTCGAACGCCTCGCCGACGCGCCGACGGCCCTGTACGAATCGCAGCTGGCGTTCGACTCGAAGCGAGCCGTGTTCGTCACGGTTGCCGTTTTCAACAAGAAGGAGCAGCCGTCCGGGATGTGGAGCTACGATCCGGCCAAGAACGCCTGGCGCGAGATCCACCCGGCGAACGCGATCCCTCCGCACAATGGCTGGCACGGCTGGATGAAGCTCTGCTACGCAGCCGATTTCGATTGCTTTATCGGCACGATCCGCGACAAGGTCTTCGCATATCGCTTGCCATAGGTTCAGTAAGAAAATCTAGCTACGACTCGGCGAGGGCGAGCCGTGGACTATCGCCTGCCGTTAGGTCCTATGGGCTCCAAGCAAATCCGTGCGCCTGTCTTGCCGATGAACCACTGACCACGAAAATGAACGGGGAACCCATCGTGACAGGATCGATCGATGACCCAACCCGACGCCGCGCCGCCTCCCGAGAAGAAGCCCCAATGGGCGCCGCGTATGTGGGAAGGGTGCGACTTCTTCGCCTGGCTCAAACTTCTTTATCGCAACAACTTCGCCGTCCACCCACGGCACTGGTATATCGCGATCATCATTACGTTCGTCAGCTTCCTCAACACCATCTTGCGCATTGTGCAGGACGCGATTCATGGCCGGGCGGTCCGGGCAACGAAGATCGACCAGCCGCCGATTTTCATCTTGGGCCACTGGCGTACTGGGACGACGCTTTTGCACGAGTTGATGATCTGCGACGACCGTCTCGGCTACCCAACTACCTACGAATGTCTGATGCCCAATCACTTCCTGCTGACCGAGTGCGTCCTGGCGCGGTGGCTATGGTTCTTGATGCCGTCCAGTCGGCCGATGGACAACATGCGTGCAGGCTGGGATCGACCTCAGGAAGACGAATTCGCAATGTGCATGTTCGGTGTCGGTTCGCCGTACTTGACGATTGCATTTCCGAATCGCCCGCCGCAGTGTGAGGCGTACCTCGACATGGAAGGCGTGAGCGAGACGGAGTTGCGGCGTTGGAAGCGCGCGTTCAAGCAATTTCTTCGCAAGATCACGTACAAGACGGGGAAACGGCTCGTCCTGAAGTCGCCGCCGCACACGGCGCGGATCAAGACACTCAACGCGATGTTCCCCAAGGCGATCTTCATTCATATCGTCCGCGATCCGTATGTCGTTTTCCCGTCGACCGTCAATCTGTGGCGCAGTCTCTACACCGCGCACGGCTTGCAGACGCCGAACTATGAGGGTCTGGACGAGCACGTCCTGGAGACGTTCGTGCACCTTTACGAGCGCCTCGAAGAGGGCAAGAAGCTTCTCGGCCCCGACCAGTTCTACGAGCTGCGCTACGAAGACCTGATCAAGGACCCGATCGGCGAGATGAAGAAGATTTACGATCATTTCCAACTCGACGGCTTTGAGAAAGTGCTGCCGAAGTTGCAAGAGTATCTTGCCGGCGTCGAGGGATACGAGACGAACAAGTACACGCTAACGCCGGAGCAAAAAGCTGAGATCGCCCGGCGCTGGGCCCATGTGTTTGAACGCTACGGCTACCCGATTTGATGTAGGCCAGGCTTTCCAGCCTGATGAAACCAGCGAGAGAGTCAGGCTAGAAAGCCTGACCTACAAAAGCCATGATCCATGTCATTGCGACGATCACCGTGAAGCCAGGCAAGCGCGATGCGTTTCTGGCGGAGTTTCACCGCATCGTGCCGATGGTGCATGCCGAAGCGGGATGCATCGAGTATGGGCCGGCCGTCGATGTGGCGAGCGGCCTGATGATGCAGGGGCCGCTGCGTGAGAACGTCGCGGTGATCATCGAGAAGTGGGAGAGCCTGGACGCGCTGAAGGCCCACACGCAAGCGCCGCACATGGCGGAGTATCGCGTGCGCGTCAAGGATTTGGTCGAGAGCGTGACGCTGCAGATTTTGGCGCCGGCGTGATGCCGTTTGCGGCTTTGCGCTCGCGTGGCGCCATGCGAACGCGAAGCCACAAGCGACAGGTTACTTTCGTTCCACAAGCGCCTTCATCAACTCCACGACAAACGCCGGAAGATCGTCGGGCTTTCGGCTCGTGATGATGTTGCCGTCGCGCACCACTTCGGCGTCGACGTAGTTGGCGCCGGCGTTGATCACATCGTCCTTGATGGCGAAGAAGCAAGTCGCTTTCTTTCCGCGTAGTGCCGTGGTCGAGCAGAGCACCCAGGGGCCGTGACAGATGGCGGCGATCGGCTTGCCGCGCTCGGCGAACTGCCGAACGAATTTGATGACCGATTCATGCCGTCGCAGGAAATCGGGAGCGAAGCCGCCGGGAATGACCAGGGCGTCGAAGTCGTCGGCCGTCACGTCCTCGGCTGCCTTGTCGCTTTTGGCCGGATACCCGAGCTTACTGGGGTAGGTCGTGCCGGCCGCGGGGCCGACGAGCGTGACCTTACACCCCGCTTCGCGAAGGCGAAAGACGGGATACCAGACTTCCATCTCCTGATACTGCTGTTCGACCAATACGGCCACGCGTGCTTGTTTGAGGTCCATGTGCGATCTCCTCTTGATTTCGTTTGGCGCTCGTAGAGCGCCGCGCGGGCGCTAAACGAATACCGATTCACGATTGTGCAAGGTTCGTCTTGTACCACGCCATCGTCTCGCTAATGGCGTCGTCGAACTTGAAACGCGGATAGTAGCCGAGTTCGTCCATCGCTTTCTGGATGCTGAACTCGAGGTTGTAGCCCATGAATTTTAGCCGAGTGAAGTTGAAATACGGGGCCTCCGTTGCGCCGCGCAGCTTGGCGAATAGCTCCGAGAACCAGGTAACCAGCCAGGCCAGCCACAACGGGGGCGTGCGTGTCGGGTGAGGCAAGCCCATGGCGTCGGCGACTGCTTCGACGAACCTCCGCTTCGACACGAACTCGCCGTCGGTCAGATTGTACACGGAGCCGACCGCCTTGTCGTTTTCGACGGCCAGGAAAATCGCGTGAATGAGGTTGTCGATGTAAATGGTGTTGAGCGCCGCGTCGCCGCCGCCGGGGTAGCGCAGTCGGTCCTCGCGCAGCCCGTCAATGATGCGTGGCATGACGGTGCGATCGCGAGGGCCGTAAACGAAGCCGGGGCGCAGGATCACCACGGGGACGCCGAATTCGTTGTAGTACTGCATCGCCAGTTGCTCGGCTTCAACCTTCGACTGCGAGTAGCCGTCGCGGTGCCAGGAGGGTAGAGGCTCCGCCTCATTGGTTCCGTAATGATGCTGAGCCGCATACACGCCCAGACTGCTCATGTGAATGAAACGTGACAGCCCTTGTCCCTTGCATGCGTCGAGCAACAAGCGCAGGGCATCTACATTTATTTGGCGATACTCGTCGACCGGTCCCCAATCGCCGACCTTGGCGGCGCAATGCACCACGACGTCGGCTTCGGTGACCGCTTGCCGAACCAGGTTTGCATCGCTCAATTCGCCGCGATAGAGGATAGCGCCCAGTTTCTCCAGGTCCTGCGTGTTGCTGGCGCGACGAGCGATGGCGGTAACGGTATGTTCGCGCCGAGCACAGGCGTCGGCCAAATGCCCGCCGACAAACCCGGTCGCGCCGGTGATGAGATAACGCATGCAGTTAAGATAGAACGATCACGGCGTTTCGTTTAGCCGGTATTTCTCACCGCAGAGAACGCAGAGATCGCAGAGAAATGCGGGTGGGGGGAGAATTTGCGGCATCTGAATCCCAAACGATGAGCCACGAGTCTGCATTATGTGTCGGAGCCGATGACACTCCCTGCCTTGTCTCTGCGCTCTCTGCGCCCTCTGCGGTGAGAAATGACGGTTAGGCGCTCGCCTCTGGCGAGCGCGGATTCGCGCGCTCGCCAGAGGCGAGCGGCTAAACGCATGATGCTCGCCTTGACAAGTCGTCTTGCCTGGATTATTCCCCTTCCTCCCAAATGAACGCGCAGGGTCCGATAAAGGATTTCCGAGGGTTCCCCATGAATGGGACGCACGCTGCAAATGAACAACGCGTCGGTCAGCGCTGCACGATAGTTATCGGGCTGTGCTTGATCGCCTGGTGCGTCTCGGCCGCGGCAACGTTCTCTCAGGGCACACCCGCTCGCGCAGTGGTCGCCAATGTATACTTCGAGGGTGCACAGAGCATCCCAGTCGAAAAGCTGATGAACTTCGTCAAGAACACTCGGCCTGGCAGGGAGTATTCAACGACGGGCGCCTATCAGGACATCAGCGAATTGGCGGCGTCGCGCCTGTGCAAGCCGATCGATGTCCGGACCGAGCCGACTCCGGATGGACGCGTCAACGTGACGTTTCTCATTCGCGAGTTTCGCAGCGTCGTGCGCGAAGTCGTGTTTCGGCACGCCAAGCATGTGACGCCGAAGGACCTGGAGGGTGTCGTGCCGCGCATTCGGCGGGGCATGCCGCTCGATCCGACGATGAACAAGCTTGCCTGCATCGAGATTCAAGAACATCTCAAAACGCAGGGATACTATTTCGCCAATGCCACGCTGGAAGAGGGCTGGCACGAGAACCATGACCGCGTTGTCTTCAACATCAACGAAGGTCACAAGGTTCGTGTGCGCAATGTCAACTTCATTGGCCAGAAGGAACTGGCCTCCGAAGCTCGCCTGCGCACCCAGATCGACACCAGCCGGGCGTTCTTGCAAACCTGGGGTGGGACCTTCAATCCCAAGATGATCGACTCCGACGTCTTCAAGCTTGAAGAGTACTATCGCAACAACGGCTACCTCAAGGCCCACGTGTCGCGCGAACTGCATTTCTCGGACGATTTCAAGTTCGTCGACATTACCTACCACATTCAGGAAGGCGTTCGCTACCGCGTCGACGACTGGACCATTGTCGGCGGCTCGCAATTCCAGCCCGGCGAGCTTGACAGCGTCGTCACCTTGAAAAAACGCGAGTTCTTCAACGCCAACGATGTCAACATCAACGTCGGTTATCTCACCGCTTATAGCGGATGGCGCGGCTTCCAGACCGATGTCAAAATGATTCCCAGCGAAGTTCCCGGCGAAGTAGGCCTCATGCGCATGCGTTTTGAGGTCGAGGACAGGCCGAAAGCTTACGTCGGCGAAGTCATTATCGTCGGCAATACCGTGACGCAGGACCGCGTTATTCGTCGAATGCTCCAGGGCATTCAGCCCGGCCAGGTCCTTCGCTATCCGGAGATACGCATTGCCGAACGCGATCTCGCTCGGCTCAACATCTTCGAAATGGCCCCGGAGAAAGGCGTTCGACCGACGATTCAAGTGCTCGACAACCCCGGTCCGTTCAAGGACATCCTGGTCAAAGTTGAGGAAACCCGCACCGGCAGCCTCATGCTCGGCGCCGGCGTGAACTCCGACAACGGCCTGGTCGGCAGCATCGTCCTCAACGAACGCAACTTCGACATCTTCCGCTTCCCGACCAGCTTCGCCGACATCTTCGAAGGCCGAGCCTGGCGCGGCGCCGGCCAGGAACTACGCATCGAAGCCGTTCCCGGAACTGTCCTCCAGCGTTACAGCATCAGCGTTCGTGAGCCGTTCTTGTTCGATCAACCGTACAGTCTGCTCGTGAGCGGCTACTATCGCGATCGCATCTTCGACGAATACACCGAAGGCCGGGTCGGCGGACGCATCAACCTGGGCCATCAGTTCACGAAAGAATGGGGCGCCAGTGTCGGCTTCCGCGGCGAGAACGTCAACGTCAGCAATATCGCCTTCGGCGCCCCCGTCGATTACACGAGCGTCTACGGTAACCAATCCGTCCTCGCTCCGAGCGTCACCGTCGGCTACGACACGCGCGATTCGTTCCTGAGGCCGACCGAAGGCGGCAAGCTCGAATTCATGTACGAGCAAGTCTTCGGCTCCAACACCTTTCCGATCTTCAACGTCGAAGGCAGCCGTTACTTCACGCTTTGGCAGCGACCCGACGGCTCGGGCAAGCACGTGCTCATGGCGCGCAGTCAGTTATCCTGGGCCGGCAATAACGCTCCCGTCTACGAGCGCTTCTTCGGTGGCGGCTATATGAGCATTCGCGGCTTCGAGTTCCGCGGCGTGGGTCCCAACACCAGCGGCTACATGGTCGGCGGGCAGTTCCAGTTCCTCAATAGCCTCGAATACCAGGTCCCGATCCGCGCTAGCGACAACCTCTACCTCGTCGGCTTCATCGACAGCGGCACCGTCGAAAGCAAGTTCGGCATCCACGACTACCGCATCTCCGCCGGCGTCGGCCTCCGCATCACCGTACCCGCCCTCGGCCCCGTGCCGATCGCACTCGACTTCGGCTTCCCGATCGTCCGCGGCCCCAACGACCGCACGCAGATCTTCAGCTTCTGGATTGGGATGTATCGATAGTGGAGAGGAAGAAAGGGAAATAGGGAGATGGGGAGAGGGGAAAACACATGACCCGAATCACTTCCCATCATCAACTCACTGTTTACAAAAAGGCCATTGCGGGCGCGAAGAAGATCTTCGATTAGAGCCAAGCGTTTCCCAAGGAAGAACTCTACTTGTTGGCGAATCAGATACGCAGATCTTCCCGGTCGGTTTGCGCGAACCTTGGTGAAGCATGGCGAAGACGACGCTACGAAGCTGCGTTCCTGAAAAAGCAAAATGATTGTGAGGCAGAATCGGCGGAGACACAAGTCTGGTTAGAATTCGCCGTCAAGTGTGGTTACCTCAAGTGAGATGTCGCTGTGCCGGTTTTTCAGCAATACGATGAAATTCTTGCGATGCTCGTGGCGATGATCCGACACCCAAAGAAATGGCTCCTCCCTCGCGATTAGCAATCTGATCATTCTTCTCCTCCCCTTCTCCCAATCACTCCACAAACTCCACCTGTACCGGCTGCGGGATGACCCCCGCCCGATGCGCCTCGTCTAGCAAGCGCGCTACCGCGGCTCGGCCGCGCGGGCCGTAGTCGAGCGTCCAGTCGTTGACGTACATGCCGACGAAGCGGTCCGCCAGATCGCGGTCCATGTCGCGCGCGTAGTTGAGTGCATACGTGAGCGCGTCTTGCCGATGGGCGAGACTGTAGCGAATGCTTTCTTTGATGAGCCGGCTAACGTTGCGGATGATCTCCGGCCCCAGATCGCGGCGAACGACATTGCCGCCCAAGGGCAGCGGCAAGCCCGTCTTCTCCTGCCACCATACGCCCAGATCGACGATCAACTGCAAACCCTGATTCTGGAACGTCAGCTGCCCCTCGTGGATGATCAGGCCCGCATCGAATTTGCCCGACGCTACTGCCGGGATGATCTCGTCGAACGGCATCACCTCGTACGAGAAGCCCTGGGGCAGAAGCAGGCGCAACGTCAGAAACGCCGTCGTCATCGTTCCCGGTACCGCAAGCTTGACGGATGCCAGGTCGCCGACCCGCATCGGCTTGCGCGCGATGACCATCGGGCCATAGCGATCCCCCATGCTGCATCCGCTCGGCAACAGTGCGTACTTGTCGAGCAAGAACGCATAGGCGTGAATGCTCACCGCACTGACCTCGAGTTCCCCCTTTAGCGCCCGGCGATTGAGCGTCTCGATATCCTGGAGCTCATGACGGAACACCAGATCGCCCGTGTCGATCTTGTCATGCGCCAACCCGTAGAACATGAACGCATCGTCGGGGTCGGGGCTATGGCCAACTGTGATTACGCGCTTGGTCATCGATAATCTCGTATGGGACGAACCGGCACACTAGTGCTTTGGCTTCCATGGATTGATGGATGCAGGGTGCGTGAAACGCACCGGTCCGCTCATCGGTGCGTTGCACGCACCCTACGTCTATCCATCAACGGATCGTAGACGGTGCACTAGGAGGCTCTAGAAGAATGACATAGGACGGGTCTCCAGACCCGTCCGGACGGCTCAGGAGAGCCGTCCTTCTTCGTTTCTTCTGACGCTCTAAATACCGCACAAGTCCGCGTGGAGACAACACGCACCTTCTCAGGATACGAATCGAACGAAGAACCAAAAGAGAAGCCACCCGCTCGTTGGAGCGGGTGGTCATTGGAGTGCGTCTTGATTTGTCGGGGGATGGGATTTATGGCGTGAGGAAGTTCCGTTTTCTTAGGGCTGAACTCCCTTGGATTGATTCAGTCGAAATAGATAAAGCAACCGCCGTGCCAATCGCACAGGAGACTCGACTACGACGACGTAACACATTGATAATTAAGGAAATGCGTTAACGTTGTTGCGTAGAGGCCCTGACGCAACCCCATCCGCTCCTGCACGATTGTCGTCACAACTGCACTATTCGGTTGAAAATAATACAACTCTGGACCCATCCAATGGCTTCCCGCCGCCGATTGTGGTCTCAAAAAGTCTCTAATAATCTCGCCCGTGTTCTTTGACAGGCGTGAATACTCGACACAAAATACAGATAGTAGCGGAAACTCGCCATCGTAGGGGTGTTGAGGGCACGGACGATGCCGGTCGAAAACCCGAACGCCATAGCGCAAGCCATCGGCAATTACGACCTTGTCGAGAAAATTGCCGAGGGCGGCATGGGCACTGTCTATCGCGGCCGAAACCGCCTCACAGGCGAGATCGTCGCCGTCAAGGTGGTCCCTCAGCATCTATTGTCCAATCCGGTCGTTCTCAAACGCTTTGAACAAGAGTACTTCGTCGCGCGGGCCATCGATCATCCCAATATTGTCAAGGCCCTGGACTTTGGCCGCGAGGGGGAAACACGCTACCTCGTCATGGAATACGTCGAGGGGGAATCGCTCGGCCAAAAGATCGAGAGAGAGGGCAAGCTGCCCGAAACCGAGGCGATCCGCATCATCACCCTTGTCGCTCTCGGCCTGCAGAAGGCCCACAAGCAAGGCCTGGTCCACCGCGACGTCAAGCCCGACAACATCCTGATCACGCCCGATGGGAGCGTCAAGTTGACCGACCTCGGCCTGGTCAAGGAAGTCGAAGCCGACCTGAACCTCACTCGCACCGGCCGCGGATTGGGCACGCCGCACTTCATGTCCCCCGAGCAGTTTCGCAACGCCAAAAAGGCCGACGCTCGCTGCGACATCTATTCGCTGGGCGCCACGCTGTACATGATGGTCACGGGCGAATTGCCGTTCAAGTCGAACGGCCCGCTCGACGCCTGGATGAAGAAGATCAACAATGAGATCGATCCGCCGCGCCAGCTGAACCCCGAGCTCTCGGAGCGCACCGATTGGGCCATTCGCCGAGCCATCAGCCCCGATCCGGCTCATCGCCCGGAGAGTTGCAGGGAGTTCGTCGAGGACCTGACGGGGCAAAGCACGCAGATGTCGGCCGTCTCGCCGACTCTGGCTGACGTCGGTACCCCCTATTGGTACATGGTCTACACCGACGACATCGGCGTCGTGCACACGGTCAAGGGGACCGCAAAGGGCATTCGCCGATCGTTCAAGGAAGGCTTGCTCGGCGACGCGGAGAACATTCGCGTGGCCTTGACGAAATCGGGCCCGTTCGAGTCGCTCAAGACCTTTCCGGAGTTTCGCGATCTGGTCGTCGACCCCTCGAGCGTGCCGACGCCGTTGAAGAAGTCCGATCCGAAGACGGTGGCGCCTCCGGTGAAACCGTTGCGGAGCTTGCCCGCCAAGGAGTCGATTCAAGACGCCCCGGCGCCGACCGACTCGGCCGTGCTATCGACGACCACGCTGATGCCGGCCGTCACCCAGGCCGCCGCCAAACCGGCGCCCCCCGCTCAGCCGACGATCGCCCTGCCGACCAACGGCTCCGCGTTCGGCGATGACTTCTTCAAATGGCTGCTCCTCGGCATCCTCTTCGTCGCCGTCGGGGTCTCCGCAACCTATCTGCTCCCCTACCTCCGCTACCTGCGTCTTTTCTGGTAGTTTCCGGCAGCTGTACCGTCGTGTCACGGTTGTTTGACAGCACAAGAACGAATCACGAAAGAACGTAACACTTTGTTTAGCCGCTCGCCTTTGGCGAGCGTGACGTTCGCGCTCACCAAAGGCGAGCGGCTAAACGAACGTGCGCTAGGGAACGATCGTGACCTCGCGTGGTTTGGTTTCGTATTGAAGCGTCGCGTGGCCGCCTTTCTCGGTGGCTTGCTTCAGGTCGGCGCCGCCGATGCGTTGCAGTTGGATCGATGCGGGGTCGTCCTTGAGCGAACGCAGGTCCTCGGTGGAGAGGGTGATAGAACTTTCATCCTTGCGGCTTGACCAGAGGTTGAGCTCCCCACGTTGGCCGTCTTGGGTGTAGAGGAAGCGGACCGATTCGCGTTCTCCGATGGGGCTGGCGGTGAACGGGATGCGAACGCCTTTGCCTCGGCTGATCGTCGTCGGGGCGTCGGCGGCGAAGTCGACGCTCGGCAAGTGGACCGAGTTTATGTATGCCTTGCCATTGATGTCGGTGTAGCGGAAGGTATGATCGGCGAGGTAACCGGCGCTGCTACCCGTGTAATGGGAACCGGTGAACCCGGCATGGCTGAGCGCGAATTTGTTGTGGGTGACCTTGGCGGCGCCATCGAGCGTGATGCTGATGTGGTTGCCTTTGCCATGGACAAATCGGGCAACGACATTCGTCGTGTTGGCGGCGCCGTCGAAGTGAATCGTGAAGCGTTGGTGGATGTCGTTCGGTTTCACCGTACTGGCCAATTCGGATCGACAGTTGCACCCAGTGGCGCTGCCCAGCAGGACGGCTAGGCTGTACCAGAGAAATCGCATGGTGATGTGTGACATGAGGACAGATTCTAACTCATCGCATGGCAAACGCCCAAGCGAAAAGCAGAGCAAATCTGACCGATTCATGGGACGCGCCGGCGTTCGGAGTAGTTGATGGGATTAACATTAACCACTCACTCGAAGGAGAACGAACGATGCGACTGCTTTCACTTACGCTGGTGTTTGGATTGGCCCTGGCCGCCGCGCCGCTGGACGCCTGTAATCTTGATCCAATCAAGACACAGGGAACTCTGAGTTTAGCGGTCCAGCGAGGATTGCATCTCATCGGCCATACGGACGACGGCAAGATTATCGCCGTCGATCTGCTGATGGGCAAGACGTTTGACCTGGGCAAAGCCGATGGTGTGCGCGGGTGGGACGCCGATGTGGCTAATGGCAAGGCGCTACTCTTCGCCGGCGAAAGCCTCCGCGTCGTTAGCCTCGCCGCTCGCAAGACGCTGCATGAAATCCCCATCGGCAAGGAGCGCGTCTTCGCTTTCGGATTCGCCGGCGACGAAAGCGTGTTCGTCCATCGAGGCAAGTCGCTCGCCATCATCGACATTGCCAGCGGCAAGCGTTTGCAAACAATTGCGCTCGGCGACACGGACGATCTGCGCCGCTTCGCCGCCTGGCAGAAAATCGGCGATCGGCTTTTCATCGCGGGCCCTGCCACGACCCTCTGCGTCATCGACCTGAAGGCACGCAAGCTGGTGGACCGCTTCTCCGTCGACGCTCGCGCCGGCATGGGATCGATCCAGGTCGTCGGCTCGAAGGTGTTCTGCCTCGGCTCGCAGTACTCCTGGGCCTTCCAACTCGACCACATGGTCTGCCTCGACATGACCACGCGCAAGTGCACGATCATCGATCTGCCCAATAGCATTCAGCGGTTCGGCGGCGCCCGCCTTGCCGCGGGTTCGGGAGACTCTGTCTATGTCGTACAGGGCAATCACTTCACCCGCGTCTCCGTCTCCGGCGAACACCGCGGAACGTTCGATGTGGCGGCCGACCAACACGTTGTCGGCGTCTTCCTTCGGCACGCGGTCGTGGCCGGCAAGAATGATATCCGCTTCGTGGACATCAAGGAGAAGCCGATTGTGCGAAAATGATTGTGAATCACCCACAGATCCCAGGGGTTCGGAGTACCTCACCCCTGGGCGTCTCACTCACCACTCACCAAATTCTGGGCAGCGTCGGCCAGCGCCAAGCGTTCGCGGATCGGCGGGTGATCGTAGAAAAGCAGCGCGACCAAGGGATGCGGGTCGGGATCAGATTTGTTGATTTTGGCCAGTTTGATGAACGCCGATCGATACGCCGCCGGGTTGTGGGTTTGGTCGAGGGCATACTGGTCGCATTGCCGCTCGTGAAATCGCGACAGCGCATTGAGCAGCGGACTGAGCGTCAAGCCAAACGCCGTCACGATGAACAGAAACAACGGCAGCGCCGCCGGATCGGTGATGCCGTGGTAACCGAGCGACGCAGCGCAATACGTCAGCACCTGATCGACCAGCCAGAATCCAACGAGCGACACAATCACATTGATGGCGATCATCTTCGGCAAATGGCGATAGACGTGATGGCCAACCTCGTGCGCGAACACGACTTCGATTTCTTCCGGCGTGAACTGCGCCAGCAGCGTGTCGCCCAACAGCACGCGCCGCGTGTTGCCTAATCCCGCCAAAGCGGCGTTGGCTTTCTTCGTCTCATCGCTCAGATGCAGTTGGTAGACGCCTTCGATGGTTAAGCTCGTGCCTTCGGTGAGCTTCTTCAGCCGATCGAGCAAGCCGGCATCTTCGAGACGCGTCACTTTGTAAAAGATCGGCAGAATAACGACGGGAAGAAGTTGGCGCAAGCCGAGCGTGACAAGCAACCAACCTGCCGTCGCGGCCAGCCACCACCAGGCGCCGGTCAGCCAGAGCAGATAATAAAGCCCGGCGACGAACCCCAAGCCGAGCAGTCCGCCAACGCCGTAGCTTTTGACGCGCTTCCACCACCAGCCGGCCAGCGTCTGATTGCTGAGTTGATGGCGGTGCTCGACAATGAACCCAGAGTAGAAATCGAGCGGCGCCGTCAGACATTCGAGCGTGATGGCCAGAAACACCGCCGACGCCAACAGGCGCAGCCATTCCTCCCGGCCAAACCAGGCGGTGTAATGCCGCCCAAGCTCCGGGCCGAAGGCGAAGCCGAGCAGTCCGAGCCAGGCGAGGCTGAGCAGCGTGTTGACGAGCACAACCGTTACCTTCTGCCGTTGGTACTCCTTGACCTCCGGCGAGGCGGCTTCAAGCTGCGGCGGCGATTCAGCGTCGCTGGCCATCCGATTTCCTTTCTTGGATAATGTCATGATACCAAGCCCAGGGGTGAGGTACGCCGAACCTCTGGGAACCCAGGCGTATTGAGTACCTCACCCCTGGGCTTGGCGACCCAAAACAAACTCCGGACACCGCATGCGCATCAAGCTCGACTATGGCCGAACCGGTTTGGATGTGGACTTGCCCGATCAGAACGTGGTCGGGCCGTTGCAAATCCGCGATGCCGTGCCGCTCGCGAATCCATCGCAAGCGATCCTCGACGTGCTGACCAAGCCGACCGGCACGCCGCCCTTGGCACAGCTCGCCAAGGGGCGCAAGAACGCTTGCATCCTGATCTGCGACTTCACCCGGCCCGTGCCGAACAAGCTGATTCTGCCGCCTGTTTTGCGCATCCTTGAAGAGCAAGGCATCTCGCGCGACGAGATCATGATCCTCGTCGCGACCGGTTTGCATCGCCCGAACCAGGGGACAGAACTCGAAGAGATGGTCGGCCCCGACATCGTCAAGCACTACCGCATCGAGAATCATTTCGGCAAAAAGCTCAGCGATCACGAATACCTCGGCACCACGCCGAACGGCGTCCCCGCGTACATCGACAAGCGCTACGTCCACGCCGACCTCAAGATCACCACCGGCCTGATCGAGCCGCACCTGATGGCTGGGTACTCCGGCGGCCGCAAGGTCATCTGTCCGGGAATCGCGGCCCTGGAGACCGTGAAGATTTGGCATGGCCCGAAGTTCCTGGAGCATCCGAAAGCCGACTGCGGATTCGTCGACGGCAATCCGGTTCACGAAGAGAACACGCGCATCGCCAAGCTGGCCGGCTGCGACTTCATCGTCAACGTCTGCATCGACGGGCAACGCCGCATAACCTGGGTCGGCGCCGGCGACATGGAGAAGGCCTGGCTCGAAGGCGTGCGCTTCGTCGAGAACATCGTCCGTGTGCCCGTGCCGCAGCCGATGGATGTCGTCGTCACCTCGAGCGCCGGCTATCCGCTCGATACGACCTGGTACCAGGCGATCAAAGGGCTCACCGGCTGCTTGCCGATCGTCAAGCAAGGCGGCACCATCATCCTCGCGGCCAGCCTCAGCGAAGGCGTCGGTTCGCCGGAGTTTCAGCACCTCATCGCCGACAACCCTGACCTGCCGGCGTTCATTCAGCGCATCCTCGGCAAGGACTATTTCGTCATGGACCAATGGCAACTCGAAGAGTTCGTCAAGGTCTTCAAACGCTGCAAGGTAAAGGTCGTGACGCAAGGCCTGGACGCCGCGACCCTGAATCGCTGCCACGTCGAGGCGGCGCCGAGTGTCGAGCAAGCGGTCGCGGATTGCCTGAAGGAGTACGGACCTAGCGCGAGGATCGCGGTGATCCCCAAGGGGCCGTACGTGTTGCCGTATGTGGGGAGTTGAATGTTGTATCACAGAGGAGGGAAAATCACGCGGTCGCGCCATTCTTCGGCAATGCTTGCTAATGCAATCAACTCCAGCTCCTTTATCGCTTGGCCGATTGACATGCCTTCCGCGATCACAAAGACACCCGGCCTAGGCAGGCCATTGCGGACGCGATCATAGGCATGGCGCGTCACGGTTGACCGGTCGCGTGTAATAAGTAGTCTGCCCTCGCTCGCTGCCCAAGCTAGGATTTCGCAATCGTCGGTTGCCATTAATCCAACGTCTTGAACGCGGACGATATCTAATGTCGCCAAACGATTGCGTAGACCGGAAACAATATCACGCGGCACATCTTCGTCAGTCAAGAAGCGGACAACAGACCCGTTGGCCGGAGGCTCCATGCCACATCCTCATGCCAGGTTGGGAGGGATGATACGGTGGCCGACCTTCTTCCGAACAGATTAGCTGGGCGCCGCGTTGGAGTCCCCCTGTGTGAGCCGACTCGTCAAGGTTGCTTTGAGCTGATTTCGAGTTGGATCGTTCGCTTCAATCGTCGTCTGCAATTCAGCTGCTTCGGAATGCCGTCGGCGCAGATATTCGTCCACTTCGGCGCGATGGCGCAGATAATACGCGATCGCGGCATGGACGTCGGCGAGGTCAAGCGTGTCGAGTTGCCCAACGATGTCTTCGGGCGACATACCGCTTTGGTAATCCGCAAGAACAACATCCAGCGTCACGCGCGATGAACCGACGCGAATGGCGCCGGACTCGTCCATGCGCAATGGCAGAGGGTCGGCTTGTAACTCGACAGGCATGACGGGGGCCCTCTCTTACACAACCTCCATATCGAGTTTACCACGAATGCCGGAGTAAATCTACCGTCGTCATGAAGCAAACCGAACGGTTATCTTACGCCGCTCGGCTCGCCGAATCCGTGTCACTTCATCCCCTTGATCCAGGCGCGCACGGCCGCCACGCCGACGTCGTCGATGACGCGCGAGCCGATGTGGGGCATTCGGCCCAGGCCGGTCATATTCATGCGCTGGAGGATGATCGATTTGTCGGGTTGGCCCGGGACGATGAGCTTGGCGCCGTCGATCTTGAAGTTGCCATGCTGGGGCGCGACATTGACGATGCCCATATCCTTGAGATCGAGATCGACGAGGAGCTTGAACTCGGCGTTGCCGCCGCCCCACTTGATGTGGCAATGGCTGCAGTTGGAGTGCAGATAGGAACGGGCGCGCACCTCGGCCGAATGCGACTTGTCGTTGAAGTCCGCCAGCCGCGCCACGTCGCTCGACTTCTTTGGCAACGGCTTCGAGAAGATGCCGATGTGTTCCAGCGTGTCAAGCTGGTTCGCGATGACATTGCCTGGATAGACGTGATCGCGGTTCATCTGCATCGTTGTGACGCCGAGGGCGAACTTGGCGGCGTTCGTGTGGCACAACGTGCACTCGGCCCGGCTGGGGAAGCGGTAGTCCTGCTCAATCGTTTTCTCGCCGACTTTGATCTTCAGAGTGCGGTCAGCGCCTTTTTCATCGAGCAGATCGGCGTCGGTCTGGTCGTCGTTCCAGACGTACGTGTAGCCGCGCCAGTACTGATCGCCGTACTCCTGTGTTCCGGGGAACTGCTGGAAGTGGAGAATACGCGTTTCGAGGCGCTTGCGGGATTTCGGATTGCCGCGTTCCATGTCCATGCTGAAGGTCTTGACGAGCACGGTGCCGTCGGGGAACTTCCAGCCCGGAGGAGCGCCGGGGGAGGGCTGCGGGTAGGTGATCTCGTCGAAGCCGATCTGCCCGTTGTTGGGGATGGCGATGAAGCGTTCTTTCTCGGCATGATCGCCCCAGAGTTGGGCGTTGACGGAGTAGGGGATGACGCCTGCGGCGATTTTGTGATCTTTGGTAGACGCAAAGATGCCGGTCTGGGAAAGCTTGCGCGGGAAGTTCTTGGCCTCGTCGTTTTTCGTCTCAGTCTTGATGAGTTGATAAATGCCGCCGCCCGTGAAGTCGACGAAGTAGATTTCGCCGTCGGCGTCCTCGCCCCAGGAGACGATGCGATAGGTGGTGCGGGCGATCTCCTTGTGGACGATGGCGGGCTTGAGGCGCTCTAGCGGCTTCCCGTCTTTGCCTTTGTATACCTCGGGCACGAGTAGTCGCTGGTACATCCAGACGCGCCCGGTGTCGAAATCGCCGTAGATGTACGTCGTCGCCAATCCGTTGAGTTCGGCAAGCCGTTTGCCGCGATAGACGAACCCGCCAGTAATCGAACGGAAGTCGGCATGCGAATGCTCGACGACCGGCTTGAGGATCGGCGTAGGGCCTTTCTGACGTTCGGGGCGGAACGGGTGATTCCCTTCCATGACGGACCAGCCGTAGTTGCCGCCTTTCTCGATTTTGTAGACCATTTCCCACAGATCCTGGCCGACTTCGCCGCCCCAAAGATCGCCTGTCTTGCGGTCAAAGCTAAATCGCCAGAGTTGCCGCAGGCCGTAGGCGTAGATTTCCGGCCGCGCGCCCTTCGTGTTGACAAACGGATTGTCCTTCGGGACGCTGTAGCCCTTGCCTGGATCGGGCTTGTCGACGTCGATGCGCAGCAGCTTGGCGAAGATGCTCGTCAGGTCTTGGCCGATGTCGAGCGAGTCGGCGATGCCCGAGCCGTCGCCGGTGACGATGTAGAGATAGCCGTCGGAGCCAAACTTGAGGCAGCCGCCGTTATGCCCGCCGTTGGGCCATTCGAAGATGATCTTCTCGCTCGCAAGGTCGGCGACCGGCGGGCTCCCCTTCACGGTGAAACGCGATACGCGCGAACCCTTGGGTTGGCCTTCCGTTTCCGGATTCGGAATCCAGGTCACGTACATGTAGCCGTTATCTTTGAATTTCGGATGGAATGTCATGGCGTAGATAACCTGCTTCATTGGCTGACCTTTGGAATCCTTGGCGCCTTTGAATTCGAGGACGAGGTCAGCCTTGTCGGTGTCCTTCTTGTTGACGAATGACCAGACCTTGCCCCAGCGGCCTGCAACAAACAGGCGATTCGTGCCCGGCGCGTAGGTCAGATCGAGCGGCTCGTCGAACTTAGGCAGCCTCGGAAACGCCGGTTCGGTTCTGTACGGCGGCGGCGGTTCCGGCGAGCCGATGACCTTCGAGGTCGTCCACGGCACACGCTTCTCCAAGCCGGACTTCAGACGCACGGGCGGCTTGTCGCCCTGCTCAGTCGTGCCGGCGTGCCAACAGGCGACGAACACGCCGCTTGCAATCAACGCTGCTGCCAAGAAACCCTGACGCATGGCTTACACCCTCTCCACACGGGATGAACGATACGGTAGGAAGGAAAACTGCCGAACTTGCTCCTGCTTCACTTCAAGTACGCCCGGAGGGAGTCGAACCCCCAACCTATGGTTCCGAAGACCATTGCTCTATCCAGTTGAGCTACGGGCGCGTCGTGTCGATCATTGTACGGAGAAGCCCCGGGGTGAGGGTACTCCCGAACCCCAAGGGTCGAGAGCGCTCTCACACCGGGCCATTTCTTTGGGAACCTTCTTGACACGCGGCTCGTCAAATCGTTTAATGGTTAACGAATGAGTCGGCCTTCTGATGATATGGATAACAAACCGATTTCGCCGAACCTCGAGGATGGCTTCCCCGTTTCCGCGTCACGCGAGGCGATGGTGGCGGTGCTCAGGGCGTACGGCACGTTGCAGCGGTTGATGGAGCCGTACTTTTCGCAGTTTGATCTGACGCCGCCGCAGTTTCAGCTGATGTGCATCGCCCATCGTTTCGGCCAGGATGCGTTGACGCAGCGACGTCTGGCGCGGGAGATGTATGTATCGTTTCCCAATATTACCGTCCTGCTCAAACGCATGGAGAAAAAAGGGCTGATCGAACGAAACGGCAATCCGCGCGATCGGCGAGAGAAGTACGTGCGTTTGACCGAAGCCGGCGAGAAGCTGTTAAGGCGAGTTTGGCAAGTGCACCAGAAGCAGATGGACATGGTGATGGAAGGTTTGTCAGTCGCTGAGCGCAAGCAGATGACGGCGCTGTTAAACAAGATGACTGCTGCCCACAGGATTGAAGGCGAGTAGCCGCACGCTTTATCTTGCGACACGTGAGAGTTTTCCGAATTCTGAACTTTGTCCTTGCTTAATCGACGGGCACAGCGGTAGCATTGAAGTTACGAATGCCGGTGGAGTTGCAGAAGCGTTGTGGAGGGCTAGCCATGCGCTCGGGGGTTGCATCTCGAATCGGGGTCATGATGATGCTGGCGCTGTTGGCGTCGGCTGGCCGTGTTGCCGGGGGGCCGGTTGACCTGCCCGACGGCAGCCGTATCGAGAAAGTCGATTTCGAACGTCACGTACAGGGGCTGTTGGGCCGGCTTGGCTGCAACAGCGGCGCCTGTCACGGTTCATTTCAAGGCAAAGGCGGGCTCTACCTCAGCCTGTTCGGCTACTCGCCGGAGAAGGACTACGTCGCGTTCACGCGCACCGGCATGGGCCGGCGCATCAGTGTCAATAGTCCCGATTCCAGTCTCATCCTTTTGAAAGCCTCCGGGCAAGTGCCGCACGAAGGCGGCAAGCGCATGGATCGCGACTCCTGGCAGTATCGCGTGTTCCGCGAGTGGATCGCCGATGGCGCGAGTTGGCAACCGGGTTCGGGCAACGTCAAACGAATGGACGTTCTGCCCAAGGAACATCTCCTAAGTGGCCCGGGCGAACAGGGGCGCTCCAAGGTGATCGTCGAATTCTCCGACGGCGCCAAAGAGGATCTGACCTACTTCTCGGAGTTCCGCGTCAGCGACGATTTCATCGCCGAGTCGGGCAAGAACACCGGCGAGGTGCGCAGCGTTCGTGCGGGGCACACCGCCGTGATCGTCACGTACCGCGGCCACATTGACGCCGCCCATGTGCTGGTCAAATTGCCCGCAGCTCCCGGCTTCGTCTATCCACAAGTTCCCGAGGTCAACTACATCGATCGTGAAGTCTTCGGCAAACTGAAGAAGCTCAACATCGTGCCGTCGGAGTTGTCCGGTGACGCGGAGTTCTTGCGTCGCGTCACCATCGATACGATCGGCCAGCTGCCGACGCCCGACGAAGTGCGAGCGTTCCTGGCCGACAAGGATTCCGACAAACGCGTCAAGCGAATCGACGCTCTGCTCAGGCATCCATTGCACGCGGCCCTATGGGCGACCAAGTTTTCGGACATCACGGGCAACAACGTTGATGCGTTGGAACAGCCCGTCCAAGCACGAACGCGGCGCGCCAAGATGTGGCACGACTGGTTCCGCAAGCGCGTTACCGAGAACATGCCGTACGATCAGATCGTGAAGGGCGTCCTGTGTGCAACGAGCCGGGATGGCATGCCCGTCGAGGACTGGGCCAAGCAAGCGGTCGAAATCGAGTTGTCCGCGCTCAAGGGGTTCCAAAGTGATTACGCCAATCGCGCCAGCCTCGATTTATTCTGGCGGCGCACGCCGTTTACGCGCGAGCAGATGGCCGAGCAGACCGCGGCCGCGTTCCTGGGCGTTCGGCTCGAATGCGCCCAGTGCCACAAGCATCCGTTCGATCGCTGGACGCAGGATGATTACCACGCCTACGCCAACATCTTCACGCAAATCCGCTTCGTGCCGTCGCCGGAAGGGCAATCGGTGTGGAACAAGATTCTGACGGAGCGCAAGAAGGAGTTGTCCGAGGCGTTGGCCAAGGTGGATCAGGAGTTTGCCGAGCGCAAGAAGGCGATTACCGATCCAATCGACAAGGAGCATCTCGAAAAGCGTCCGGCGGCCGAGGCGAAGATCGACAGCGACATTGCCGAGAAGCGGAAAGCACTCGAGGCCAAGCTCGCCAACGACGACGCCGAGAAGCGCCGGCTGGCGCTGGCCAAGTTTGACAAGGATCAGGTCAACGTTCGCAAGAGCGCGCTGGCCAAGTTCGATCAGCAGAACAACGCCCGCAAGCAGCAAGCGCTGGCGGTCATCAACAAGGAAATCCAAGTCAAAAAAGCTGAGGCGCAGGCCAAGCATCCCCTGCCCAACCCGCAGCTGCGCGAAGTCACGTTCGGAACTGCGCCGCCGCCCAAGAAAGGGGCCAACAGCTATCCAGATCTGCTGCCCAAAACGCTCGGCGGCCCACGCGTGGAGCTAACGGGCGACCGGCGCGTCGGCCTGTTCGAATGGATGGCGAAGCCCGACAATGCGTTCTTCGCTCGAAGCTTCGTCAACCGCGTTTGGGCCCATTACTTCGGCGTCGGCTTGGTCGATCCGGTCGACAACTTCTCGGTGGCCAATCCGCCGTCCAACGAAAAATTGCTCGACGCCCTGGCCAAGGACTTCATCGACCACAAGTACGACATCCGCCATCTGGAGCGTACGGTGCTCTTGTCGCGAGCGTATCAGCTGTCGGCCAAGCCGAACGACACGAACAAACAAGATCGCAACCTCCATTCGCGCAGCTATCCGCGCCGCATGATGGCGGAGGTTGTGGTCGATGTGCTCAATGGCGCCCTGGGAGTTACCGAGAACTTCGGGCCGGAAGTGCCTCCGGGTGTCAAGGCCGTGGAGGTAGCGCCCAATCGGTTGCAGCAAAGCCCAACTTTGACGAATGTGTTCCGGCTGTTCGGCCGGCCGCTGCGCACGTCCACGTGCGATTGCGAACGCGCGTCGGAGCCGGCATTGCCGCAGGTGCTCTATCTGATGACCGACCCGGCCGTATTGACTAGGATCAACGATGGCCGTCTGAAAAGTCTGCTGGCGTCCAAGAAGTCGGACGAAGAAGTTGTTGAAGAGTTGTACCTGGCAACGTTGTCGCGTTTGCCGACGGCGCGGGAACGCGAGCGCCTCGTGAAATATGTAGCAAGCCGCCCAAGTCGGCAGGCCGGTTTCGTCGATGTTACCTGGGCGTTGATAAACGCCAAGGAGTTTATTCTGAATCATTGACAAGAATCGTCAGAACCTGAAGCGTCAGCAAAGGACGTCTCCCTCGCTAACGCTTCGGGCTCTGAAAAACCAAAAGGGGGAATTGCTATGACGTTGATGCGTGATTGCGAGGGCCTTCATCGACGGGATATTCTCAAGGTCGGCGCCGCCGGCGTTTTGGGACTTAGCCTGGCCGATGTCATGCGGCTCGAAGCCAACCAGCCCGCCAACAATCGGCCTCGGCAGCGGGCGCGAGGAGTGATTCTCGTTTGGCTCGGCGGCGGACCGTCGACCATCGACATGTGGGACCTCAAACCCGATGCGCCGACGACGATCCGCGGCGACTTTCGTCCCATCGACACACGTGCGCCGGGTATCCAAATCTGCGAGCATCTGCCGCGCGTCGCGTCGGTCATGGACAAGGGCGCCATCGTCCGATCGCTGGCCCACACGATTCCCGATCACGGTCGAGCCACCAACTGGATGATGACGGGCAACAAGCCGACGCCCGCCGTGCAGTATCCGTCGCTCGGGTCGTTGGCAGCGCGGGTGCTTTCCCCTGAACCCGGCGTGCCTCCCTACGTCACGTTCGGCCGGCAGGGCGCGGGCAACGCGGGGTATCTCGGCGCTGCTTACAACCCGTTCGAGGTCGAAGGCAACCCAGGAGCCGGTCAACGCGGCGGTGTCGGCGGGCAACTTCGCGTTCGTGGCGTCTCCCTGCCCAACGGCTTCTCGGTCGATGATCTCGAAAACCGCAATCGACTCCGGGCCGAGATCGACGAAGAATTCCGCAGCCTCGACACGTCCGACGCCGCCGCCGGGCTTGACCGCTTCCAACAGCAAGCGCTCGACATTTTGCGCGATAATCGCACGCAGCGAGCCTTCGAACTCGATCGTGAACCGCAAGCGCTGCGAACGCGTTATGGCGCCGACAACTTCGGCCAGGCGGCGTTGATCGCTCGGCGTCTGATCGAAGCGGGCGTCCGTTTCGTCACGATCACCTTGGGCGGCTGGGATACGCACGGGCAGAACTTCACCGCCCTGCGCACGCGCCTCCTGCCTCAGGTCGATCGCACGCTCGGCGCGCTCGTCGATGACTTGGCGGAGAAACGACTATTGCAAAACACCATCGTCTACTGCGCGGGCGAGTTCAACCGCACGCCGGTGATCAATCGCAATGCCGGCCGCGATCACTGGGCCCGCTCGATGGCCGTGTTCCTGGCGGGCGGCGGCATCCGCGCCGGCTACGCTCATGGCACCACCGATTCGCGCGGCATGGCCCCGGCCAACGAGCCCTGCACGCCCGATGACGTCGCCGCCACGATCTTCCATTGCCTCGGCATCGATGGCTACCACGAACTGATGACCGCGTCCGGCCGACCCATGAATCTCTTCCGCGAAGGCCGCGTAATCAGCCGATTGGTCGCATAGACGAGCTTGCGTTTTCCTCGCCTCTCCCCCGGCCTGGCATTGGCTCTCGAGCCCTTCCAGGCTGGGTGAGACAGATTAACGGGATGCCAGCTGGTGCCGGCATCCCGTTTTTCCACCTCTCCCAAGCTGCCATACAATGGCGGCATGCTCACGTCACGCGGCTATTGGTTCTTTTTTGTCGCTGCGTTTTTCTTGGCGCTGGCCATCCTGCTCGGCTCGACGCCGTTGGCCCTCATTTGCACCACATTGCTGGTCTGGTTTCTCTCGCAGTGGTTCCTCTTTCAACTGCGCCTTCGGCTCGCTGCGGGACGCATGACCTTGAATCGCGTCTTGCGAACCGCGGGAGGCGAAGCGACGTCGGTCTGGTCGGGGCAGAAAGTCGAAGTCGCCGTCACACTGTCGAGCGATGGCTGGCTGGCGTTGCCCTACGTCGTCGTCACCGATTGGCTGGCGCCTTTGGCTCGCCTCAGGGACGGGACCACCTGTGTGGACGGGCCGCTCTCTTCCGAGAGTCCGATCGAGATCGCTTACACGATTGAATGCCCGGGCGCCGGTTGGCTGCGCTTCGAAGGCATCAAACTGCAATTCGCCGACCTGCAAGGGTTCTTCACCGACACAACGTTTCTGCACGACCTGTGCGAGTACCGTGTCCTTCCGCCGATCGTCTCCAAGGCGCCGCATGTCGCATTTGTCAAACGTGAGAATGTCCTACCGTTAGTCGGCACGCACCGCCATGCCCGACCCGGCGGCGCCAGCGAGTTGCTCGACTTGCGCGACTACATTCCCGGCGATCCACCCAAGATGATCGCTTGGAAAGTATCGGCCCGGCGCGATCGGCTCATCACCAAGGAACTGGAGAGCGAAGTTCCGATTCGCTGCACGTTGTTTGTCGACACGTCAAACTCGGTGCGCGTCGGCCCCGTGGGGGAGACGGCGCTATGCCGGCTTGTCGATATCGCCGCCGGCGTCGCGCAGGCCAACGCGAACGAGCGCGATCTGACCGGGCTATGTTTGTTTGACGAGTCGGGGATCATCGATTACGTCAAGCCGGGCCGCGGCGCGAAGCATGTGCTCAAGCTGATCGGCAAGCTCACCGATGTCGCGAACCTGATTCCGCAGTCGCCCCGGGCGACGGTCTTTGAACTTGTCCCCGTGGCGTTTGGGCTAGCGCAGGATGTGTATCCCGATTGGCTCAGCGAAGACGTCAATGCGTTTCCGTTTTGGCTCCCGTGGTGGGCGCCGCAGCCGAGCTGGACGATCCCACCCGGGGCGCCTCGCTACTTCTGGCGATTCTCGCCGGCGTACCACCGCGAATATCGCCAGCGTAAACAGGTCAGTGCTGTTCTTTCGGTGCGCTACGGCCTTGGTCCTGGAGGTCTCGCTCGTCTACTCGAAGACGACGAAATGTGCGTGGCATACATGCAGCGATTCTTGGCGGAACACCAGGTCGCCTATCCTTTCTCGTTCTACGATGGGCAGGGCAACTATCTTTTCCGCTCGCCGACGAAGCCCAAGATGCTCGCCGACGCGCTTCTCAAGGCCGTGCTGCACGGCAAGGACAACGAGTTGTTCGTGCTGTGCATCGATGCCCTGGAAAACATCGATCATCTTGCGCCGCTGGAGCGAGCGGTATGCGTGGCCAAGGCGAGGCATCATCAGGTGATGGTGGTCTGCCCCTGGCCCGTCGGCATCGATCCGCCGGGCGTGAAACCGAGCAAGAACATCGCTGAAATGGATAATCAGCTCATCCTGCAGCGATTGTGCACGGCGCAGTTTCACACGGCCTACCGCGAGGTGCGCCGCGCGTTCAGACGCATCGGCGTTCCGGTCTTCTGTGCCGGCGCCGGCGACAGCGTCAGCCAGATTCTTCAGCGCATGCGTCGGCTGCGCATCCAGGAAAGAGGCGTGCGATGACCAAGCCGGCCGATGACCAGGCTCCGATCATGACCGAGCGCCATTACCAGGCAATGTCCACGCTGGCGCTCTCGGTGGTGATTCTGATTCAGATACAGCAACAAGCGACATTCTTGGCCGGCGTCGCGCTGTTCGTGAACGTGCTCATCGCCTTGGTCGGCGCGATGGCAATTTTTTACCGATCGAGCTTGAGCCCGCTGGTCGTCTTGATCGCCATCGCGGCGCCGCAGATTGCGGAGACCTTTGACTTCCACAATCTGCAATTTCGCGGCGACCGGCGCAGCATGCAGCTTTTGGATGTCGGCGAAGTGGTCTGGTGCGCCGCCGTGCTGGTTTACTTCATCGGCCAGTATCGCTTGCAGACGCTCTGGTTCGGCATTCTTCCGGACGATGCGCGCGTGACGACGCCTCCCGGCGAGGACCCCGGCCCGCCCAAGGTGCGTTCGGCACGCTCGCTGCGGCCGACGGAACTCGCGGCGCTCGTCTTCGCCGTGCCGGCAGTTGTGTTCTTCGCTCAGATCGCGGTCATGGTCCTGAAGCATCCGTGGACGTTCGTAGATCTTGAGGACGCACGCTGGAAGCAACTCTTCGTCGTCGCCTGGACGCTGCTCGTCGTGATGTTCCTTGCCGCTCACGTCTTCAGCCATTGGCGCCGGTTGCAGATGGATCGCGGCAGCGCCTTGCTGACTCTGCAGGACACCCTCTGGGATGAAACCGGCGGCGAACAACGCGACATCAATCGTTGGATTGTGTGGAAGAAGCTGACAAACCAGCAGCGCACCAAGCCGTGATCTGCAGGCTTCGTGACAAACCTTGGATTTTCTCAGGCGCGGAGCATCGAAAACTCCAGTGGATCACGAAATCGCATACGCCCGGATGATGTGCGGGCGGGCAATTTTCGGCCACAACCGAGCTTGTATTTTTCAAAACGATACCGGCCAGGTATGTTCCACATGGAACATTGCGCTGACATTCAGGTTCGCATCACGCCACGAATCGGCGTAGGAACGCGACGCCGGTGGCGAGTTCGGCGTGGTCGTTGCCCAGTACCGTCAACGCGCCACGGTAGTCGATCACCTCGAAGTGAGCCAGAAGATTCATCCAATCGATATCGCCGTGGCCGAGCGGGACGGCAGCGAGTCGGCTCGGACTGACACGCCGCGCGTCTTGGGCCTGGGCGTAGACGAGCCGTTTGTTCAGAGTCTTGATGGCGTCGAACGGGTTGAACCCGGCCAGCACGAGATTCGCCGGGTTGTAGATGACGGCGAGGCTGCCGGTGTCGAACCGGCCGAGATATGCGACGAGCGACTCGGGGCTGTCGCCGCTGTTGTCGAGCGCGATGGTCACGCCGGTGCGATCGCCGTGTTGCCCGAGATCGCGCAGCGATTCGAGGAACACCGCCGAGGCCGGATCGTCGTCCTTCTGCGGAAGCTGACCGATGGGCACGATGACAAGGCGTGGGCCGAGATCGAACGCCAGTTGCATAGTGTCTCGGATGTACTCGAGGCGAGGTTCGAGATTCAGGGCAACGTCGATGCCGCGGCGCAGCGGACAGTAGATCGCGGACACGGTGAGGTCGTCGGAGCGCAAGAGGTGCAAGATTTCACGGCGGCCCGTCTGCGTCAGGTTCGCCGGCGCCAGTTCCCCGCTCGCTTCCAGCTCGAGTCCCGCCACGCCAAGCTGACGCGCCGCCGCCAACGAACGCCTGAAGGGCAGCCCGAGTGACTTCTGACAAATGCCTAACTTGATCCGGCCCATCGCTTTCCTCGCTCGCTGCGGCCACGAATCGCTCATGGCTGAAATATCGAAACGGCCTTGCAATCTGCTCAAAAATGCCCTTTGGCAAACCCACCGTGCCCCACTTCGGGCTGCGCACTCGCATGTGCTGACGATAATCATCGAGCGGCACCGCGCGGAAAAGGTAGAGGTCGTTCTTATGCCGCCAGAGGTCCGGCGTTTCGTTCAGCGTCACCGTCGGCATCACGCGGTACATGAAAACGAACAGCGGTACATAATCGGCGCCGAAGAGCGACTGCCAGTGCGTTAGCCCGTCGACGTCATCGCGCGTCGCCCAGCTTTCCCACACATAACGCGGTTTGTTCGGCGGCCCGCCGGGAAACTGTCGCCCTTTGACATCGACGAGCAACTTCGCTCCACTCGGCCCCAAGACGATGAAGTCGAGGTTCTTGACCGGCACATCGCCGAGCGTCGCCCGCCTGGTCTCATCGACGGCAACGTAGCACAACCCCTGTTCCTGCAGGAACACCTCGAACGCCGATTCGTAGGGATTGCTGCGGTCCATGGAGTTTGGCCCGTAATCGTTTAGCGTTCGTGTTTACGTTTAGGCCTCGCATGGCGCCATGCGATCGCTAAACGTAAACAACTCTACACGCATACATCCAGCATTGATCGTACCACGCCGATGACTTCGGCGTCCGGAACGCCCTTTTTCTCCTCGCGCTTCGCCAAGTCCTTGACGTTCCACGTCCCCTTGGCGAAGTCGTCCGGCCCCGCGATAAGGGCGAGCTTGTGGCCGCGCTTCTCGGCGTATTGAAACTGCTGACCGATCTTCTTGGCGTCGGTGAAGACTTCGGCGCCGATGCCGGCGGCTCGCAGGCGCCGGGCCATCGCCTGGTATTCGCCGATGCGGTTGGGTGTAAACTGAACGATGAACACCGGCGCCGGCGTCGCTGTTCCTTTGAGGAGTTTCAGTTCCTCCACTGCGGCGAGCAGGCGATCGAGGCCGAGCGACGCGCCGACGCCGGGCAGCGACTGCTTCGTGTACAGACCCGCGAGGTTGTCGTAGCGGCCGCCGGAGCAGACGCTGCCGATCTTGGGCAGGTCGGTCAGGAACGTCTCGTACACCATGCCGGTGTAATAATCGAGTCCGCGCGCGATTGACAGATCGAGCACGATCAGGTTGTCGGGAACGCCAGCCTTGTGCGTCGCACTCAACAGTTCTTCAAGGCGCTGAATGCCGTCGGCGGCTTTCGGATTTGTGCCGAAGTCGCTCTTGAGTTTCGCCAGAATCTCAACGTTAGTGCCCGTCGTCTGTGCCAGCGTCAGCAAGCGATCGCCCTGTGTCGACGAAATGCCGGTGCGCTCGGCCATCTCTGCGAGCACACCATCGCGGCCGACCTTCGGGAGCTTGTCGAGCGCTCGCAGGAGCGACGCGGTGTGGCCGGCAAGACCGAGTTCTTCAAGCAGTCCATTCAACACGAGGCGATTGTTGACGTGGATGACGAAGCGCCCCTCACCCCGATCCCCGGAAGGCGCGGGAGGAATGACGGCGCGCATCAAGTCGTGAATGACTAACGCGACCTCGATGTCGGCGGCGTTCGACGTGGTGCCGATCGTGTCGAAGTCGCATTGCCAGAACTCGCGATAGCGGCCCTTTTGCGTATTCTCGCCGCGCCACACGGGACCCATGTGATAGCGCTTGAACGGTGTGCCCAGTTGTGCGATGTACTGTGCCGCGAAACGAGCGAATGGCACCGTAAGGTCGAAACGCAGGGCCACGTCATGGCGATCGTGCATGAAGCGGTAGAGTTGCTTGTCGGATTCCTCGCCGCCTTTGCCGAGCAGGATTTCCGCGTACTCCAGCGCCGGCGTGTCGATAGGCGCGAACCCGTAGCTGCGATAGACGCGGCGGGCTTGCTCGAGCATCCACTCGCGCGGGATCATCAACTCGGGCGGATAGTCGCGAAATCCCTTGAGCGTTCGCGGTTCGATCAATTTGTCGGTCATAACTCGTCCCAACAAAACGCCGCTTGCGGCTTCGCGCTGGCTCAACGTGATCCGTTGCGTTTGCTTCGGTCAGCGAGCGCGAAGCCGCAAGCGGCTATGGGTTGTTCTTCTTCCGTTCGGCGACGCTCTTGAGAAAATTCTGCTCTTCGTCCGTCAGCGAGTCCTTGCCAAGCTTGTGAATCTTCTCGAGCAGTTCATCGACGCGGCGATCATCCGCCTCGCGCTGTTCTTGTTCTTCTTGCGATTTCTGAGCGGAGCGACGCGACAACCAGCGCTGAATGAAGTTCTGGTTGTCCTCGGATTCCGGCTCCGGTTCGTCCTGATCCTTCTCCAGACTCGTGTAGCCCTCCGAGAAATCACCGAACGGACTGTCCTCCTGCGTCGTCTCCAAGAGCGTCATCTCTTGAGCGCACGACACATAGATGAAAATTGTCAGGAATGCCAGGATCGGCTCGGAGACCATGATCGCCAGGATGGCGACGATCGCCATCAGGACGAACCCGGCGTAGATCGCCACATAGGTCGCCTGATAATGCCCCAGCTTCGGCCACAGGCCGGCCTGTAGCATGCGGCCACTATCGAACGGATAGCCGACCAACACCAGATTGAAGATCAGCAGAATCCAACTGATCCAGAAAAAGCGTGCCAGGATGATGACGACGATGTTGCTCGTCGTCGTCTGCTGTCCGTCCCACGAAGTCAGCCCGATGGCGATCGAATCGTTGCTCAACCGATACGGATACCAAAGCGGATTGAGCGGCGGCACGAAATCGCACGCAAAAAACAGCACCAGCCCGAGCACCACGCACTTCGCCACGTCCATCAGCGGACCGCCCGCCGCGAATACAAAATGCGCTCGCCAGGTGTGCGGCAGCGATTTGCACATCGCCAATCCACCGAGCGGCCAGAGCATGATCTCATCCGACTCCCCGTCCATATACCGCGCCGCGAACACATGGCCGAACTCGTGCAAGAGGATGCTCAAGAGCATCAAGCCCATCAGCATCGCAGCGTCGTGCCAGGCGTGCGGCGGCGCATCCTTGCGGACGAACTCGCGCCCAATCAGGCCCAGCATGAGCAGCGGCATGGTGAAGTGCACCCGCACCATGACGCCGAACATCTGAGTGATCGGAAACGACCAGGATAACAAATCGCGCAGCACAGATTGACTCGATTCGGCCGGCGAGCCTGAAACTTCATCGCTCGCATGAGGATAATCTATCATCGCAGCCGATGTTACGCAATAAGGAGGCGTCAGAGCCTGAAGCGTGAGCGAAGGCGAGTGCGTCCTTCGCTTACGCTTCAGACTCTGACCCTTCTCCGAATCTGTCGGCGCGATAAGATAGGCCTGCCTTGCCCCGCCAAACGTAATCAAGAGATCCCTCCATGCTTCGATTGACGATTCTCATCGCCTCCTTGGCTCTTGCCGCGCTTGCAAATCTAACTTATGCCGAAGACTGGCGCGAGTTCCGCGGTCCCACCGGTCAGGGGCACTACCTCGGCAAAGCTCTGCCGATCGATTGGAGCGTCACCAAGAATGTCGCGTGGAAACAAGCGATTCCGGGCAAAGGCTGGTCATCGCCGATCGTGCTCGATGGCCGCGTGTACCTCACGTCGGCAGTGCCGATCGACGGGTCGAAAGACCTGTCGCTGCAAGCGATCTGCGTGGACGCGGCCAAGGGGAGCATTATCTGGAAAAAGGAAGTCTTTCGCCAGGAAAGTGCTGCGGCGCCGAATATTCACAAAAAGAACAGCCACGCCAGCCCGACGCCGATCACCGACGGCAAACGCATTTACGTCCACTTCGGCCATCAGGGAACCGCGTGTCTCGATCTCGACGGCAAGATCGTCTGGAGCACCAAGGAGCATCGTTACGCCCCCGTTCATGGCAACGGCGGCACGCCGATCCTCGTCGACAACCGACTCGTCTTCTCCACCGACGGCAGCGACAAACAGTTCGTCATCGCTCTGAACACTGCGGACGGCAAGGTCGCCTGGAAGACGCCTCGCAAAACCAAGGTCGGCCAGCCGTTCTCCTTCAGCACACCGCTTGCCATCGCTGTCAACGGGAAGATTCAGATCGTCAGCCCCGCCAGCGGCGCGGTGATGGCCTACGACGCCGACGACGGCAAAGAAATCTGGCGCGTCCGCTACGAAGACGGCTATTCCGTCATCCCACGCCCCGTCTACGGCCACGGCATGGTCTACATCGGCACCGGTTACAATTCCCCCGTCGTCCTGGCCATCAAGGTCGACGGGAAGGGCGATGTCACCGATTCGCACGTCGCCTGGACGCTAAAGAAAGGCGCTCCGCATACTCCATCGCTGTTGCTCATCGACAACGAACTCCATGCCGTCTCCGACGGCGGCATCGCAAGCTGTGTCGACGCCCGCACGGGAAAAGTGCACTACCAAGAACGCGTCCCGGGCGGCTACTCCGCGTCCCCGTTCTTCGCCGACGGCAGAATCTATCTGCAGAACGAAGCCGGCGTCACCACGGTCCTGCGCGCCGGCACGACCTTCGAAATTCTCGCGACCAGCGACGTCAAGGAACGCACCTTCGCCTCCTACGCCGTCGTGGACGGCGCCATCTTCCTGCGGTCGGAAACGCAGCTCTATCGGATTCAAAAAAAGTGAAACCAGCCCGGAGCGCAAGCGACGGGTCGCGCTTCTCGTCGCTTGCGCTCCGGGGTGATTATGCACACTCACCACTCACGACTCACCACCCACCATCTTAATGCGATTCATCGTTCGCGTGATGTACCAGTCTTGCCAGGAACGGGGCCACATCATCATGAAGCCGAGCTTCCAGCGCATCATGCGCGGGAAGGCGTAGAAGGCCAGCTTGTTTTTGATGGCATACACGATCTCCTCGGCCGCGTCGTCGACTTCCAGGATGTGTTCGAGCGTGCCTTCGAGTTTTTCGGTGAGCGGCGTTCGCACCCAACCGGGGCAGACCGTCGTGACGTCGATGCCGAGCGGCGCCAGCTCGACGCGCAAGCCGTCCATGATGGCGTTGACCCCGGCCTTGCTCGCGCAGTACGCGAGCATCCGAGGCAACCCGCGATATGAGGCAACGCTGGAGATGGCGACGAGATGCCCGCGGCGGCGCTCGATCATGCCGGGCAGCACCGCGCCGATGCTGTTGGAGACGCCGAGCAGGTTCACCGTCATGACCTTGTTCATGACGTCGATGTTGTAGTTGAGCCCCGAAGTCTCCGCCCCGATGCCGGCGTTGGCGATGAGTAGATCGATCGGCCCGAGCTTCGCTTCCAGCTCACGCGTGGCCACGATGAGCGCCGGCGGATCGGTGACATCGGCAATGGCCCAAGCGTACGGCTTCCCCGCGATTTCGTCGGCCAGCGAGCGCAGCCCGTCGTCGCGGCGATCGATGGCGGCAATGATGTGCCCCTCGCTCGCCAGTTTCTTGGCGAGCGCCCGCCCGATGCCGCTGCCGGCGCCGGTGATCAATGCGACGGAGTTCATGCAGTTGGCATAGTGGATGCCGGCGCATCCGCCAAGTTGCGATGTGTGGAAGCATCACTCGCTTACTTCTTCTCCTTCTTCCTCGCCTCACACTCCGCCTTCCGCTGCAGCAACACGGGGTGATCGGGCAGGTATTTCATCGCGATGGTGTAGATGCGAATCGCCTCGTCCCACTTCTCCGCCTGGACCGCGGGTCGAGCCCAATTGTTGGCGATGATGCCGGCGTTTCCCAAGAGCCGGGAGTGGCCGGGATAAGCCTTGAGACCTTCGGCATATTTGGCGAGAGCCGATTCCCACTCTTTTTTGTCTGCCAGATGGAGGGCCCACCCCTCATAGGCCATGCCGCCCACGCTAGCTCGCTGCTCCGGCCTCGGCAGCAACGGGCCGTAGCGTTCGAGAGCATCGATCGCTTCCTTGAACTTCTCCCCGTCCACCAGCTTCGTGACAGCGACCTCCGCGACTCGCTGACCGCGCTGGACAATGTCCTCGACCTTGGGGAATTGCTTCCTCAGATTCTGATACTGTTCGATCACGGCATCGAGCGATTTGGCTTCCGCGACCTTCAGGGCTTCCTGGGTATGAAAGGCGATGCCCCCCTGGACATGCGGGTCCGTCGGGTAAAGCGCATAGCCCTTTTCGAGCACCTTCAAGGAACCGTCGAAGTCCTTTTTCTGCAGCAACTCCTGAGACCAGTATCGATAGAGGCTGTTGCGCCAAACCACGATGCTCGTATGCTCGTCCGCCGGCAGGACTTTCAAGGCTCGCTCCGCGACCTCAAAGCCGGCGTCATAGCCTTTCTCCTTGATGCGTTTCTCGCCGAATCGCTCGAACCATCGAGCCGCGTAGCGGAAATTCGGATCGTTCGGCAACGCCTTGGCCGCCTTGCCGGCGATCACGAGCGCGTCCTGGTCCTTTCCTGATTCCAACGCCGCGTCGATCAGCTTGATCCACCCGGCACGGTCTGTCGGCTCCTGCCCGAGTGCGGGTCCGGCGACAAGCGTCGCAATCATGACGGCGATTAGGACGGGAATGGCATGGCGAGCATTGGACGGTGACATGCGAGACTCCGGCTGATAATCGGTGTACGAGGCCTTGCCGTAGGAACGATCCGGGCAAGAGAACCTAACGCGAATCGCGCGTGGGGTTCTTGCCAGAGTTGATCGGCGCCTGAGCGCCAGCGCGGAGTAGCCGCGCTTCGCTGACTCTCAGGCTCCGAAACAGCGCTGCCGAAGCGTCATATCGAAAAGTCCAACCCCATCTCCCGGATCGACTCGCGGTCCGCCAAGTAGCGCACGATCCGGTCCGCGGCTTCCTCGGGCGACAACTGCGAGCCGTCCAGCACCAGCTCCGCGCTTTCCGGCGGTTCATACGCGGAATCGATGCCGGTGAAGTTCTTGAGCTGGCCGGCGCGGGCCTTCTTGTAAAGCCCCTTCGGATCGCGCGCCTCGGCAACTGAGAGCGGCGTATTCACGTACACCTCGATGAACTCACCTTCCGACACCAACGCGCGGGCCATGCGGCGTTCGCTGCGGAAGGGCGAGATGAACGACACCAGCACGATCAGGCCCGCGTCCACCATCAGCTTCGCCACCTCCGCGACCCGGCGGATGTTCTCGACGCGGTCCTCGTCGGTGAAGCCGAGATCGCGGTTCAGCCCGTGGCGGACGTTGTCGCCGTCGAGCAAGAACGTGTGGTGCCCCATCGAGTAGAGGCGTTTCTCGACCAGGTTCGCGATGGTCGATTTGCCGGCGCCGGACAGGCCGGTGAACCAGAGGATGCACGCCTTCTGGTTCTTGATGGCGGCGTGGGCCTCTTTGTTGATCTCGAGCGCCTGCCAGTGGATGTTCTCGGCCTTGCGCAGGGCCGACTGGATGAGGCCGGCGCCGACGGTGCTGTTGGTCAGGCGGTCGATCAGGATGAACCCGCCGGTGTCGCGGTTCTCGACGTACGGATCGAATGCGATCGGCTGATCGAGGCTCATGTTGCATACGCCGATTTCGTTAAGCTCCAGTGTTCGCGTCGGCAGCTTTTCGAGGGTATTGACGTTGGTCTTGTGCTTGAGCCCGGTGACGGTCGCGACGGCTTGCTTGGCGCCGATTTTGATCCAGTACTGCCGGCCCGGCAACATCGGCTCCTCCGCCATCCAGATCACTGTCACCTCGAACTGATCCGCCACCGCCGGCAACGCATCGGCCCGCGCCAAGATGTTGCCGCGACTCACGTCGATCTCGTCTTCGAGGACGATCGTCACCGATTGCTCGACGACTGCCTCGTCCATCTCCGCCGCTTGCGGCTTAGCGTTCGCAACGTTCTCCCCGAACGCTAAGCCGCAAGCGGCAGAACCGATGATCCGCGCGACCTTGCTTTCCTTCCCCGACGGCAGCACGCGCAACCGATCCCCCTTGCGAACCTTGCCGCCGGTGATCAGCCCCGAAAAGCCGCGGAAGTGCTGGTCAGGCCGATTCACCCACTGCACCGGCAGACGAAACGGCCCCGCTTGCCGTTCGTCGTCGATCTCCACGGTCTCCAGGTGGTGCATCAACGTCGGCCCCTTGTACCACGGCGTCTTGTCGGATGGCTCCGTGATATTCTCGCCATTCAACGCCGAGATCGGGATCGCCACGATGTCGGTCAACCCGATCTGCTTGGCGAACTCGCAATAGTCGGCCAAAATCTTCGCGAAGACCTCCTGCGAGAAGCCGATCATGTCCATTTTGTTGACGGCGAGAACGATGTGGCGAATGCCGATGAGGGAGACCAAATAGCTATGCCGGCGCGTCTGCGTGAGGACCCCTTTGTTCGCGTCGATGAGGATAACCGCGAGCGACGCGGTCGAAGCCCCGGTGACCATGTTGCGCGTGTACTGCTCATGCCCCGGCGTGTCGGCGACGATGAACTTCCGCTTATCGGTCGAGAAGAAGCGATACGCGACGTCGATGGTGATCCCCTGCTCGCGCTCGGCCGCCAGCCCATCGACGAGCAGAGCGAGATCGAGCTTGCCTGCTTGCGTGCCGAATTTCTTCGAGTCCGCTTCGATGGCGGTGAGCTGATCCTCGAAGATCATCTTGGAATCGTACAGCAGCCGGCCAATGAGCGTCGATTTCCCGTCATCGACGGACCCGCAGGTGATGAAGCGCAGCAGCGACTTGTGCTCATGAGCGCGGAGGTACTCGTTGATGTCGGTGGCGATGAGGTCGGAGATGTGTGCCATTCATGAATGCCTTTTCACAAAATCATGTTTCACAAAATCATCGATTCAACTTCATATTCCGTCATTGAAACATGATTTTGTGAAACATGATTTTGTGAATGAATCAAAAATACCCCTCTTGCTTCTTCTTCTCCATCGATGCCGACTGGTCGTGATCAATCACGCGGCCTTGTCGCTCGCTCGTTTTCGTCAGCAGCATTTCCTGGATGATCGCGGGGAGCGTGTCGGCGTCGCTTTCGATCGCCCCCGTCAATGGATAGCATCCGAGCGTGCGGAAGCGGACCTTCTTCATCATCGGCTTCTCGCCCGGCTTGAGCGGCATGCGGGCGTCGTCGACCATGATCAGGGTACCGTCGCGTTCGACGACGGGGCGGACCTTGGCGTAGTAGAGCGGGACGATCGGGATGTTTTGCAGGTGGATGTATTGCCAGGTGTCGAGTTCGGTCCAGTTCGACAGCGGGAAGACGCGGAGACATTCCCCCTTGCGCTGGCGGGTGTTGTAGAGCCGCCAGAGTTCGGGACGTTGCTGTTTCGGGTCCCAGCGATGCTGGGCGGTGCGGAACGAGAAGACACGTTCCTTGGCTCGGCTCTTTTCCTCGTCGCGCCTCGCCCCGCCGAACGCGGCATCGAAGCGGAATTTGTCGAGCGCTTGCCGCAGGGCTTGAGTCTTCATGATGTCGGTGTGGAGGGCCGAGCCGTGCGTGAACGGGTTAATCCCCTTGGCGACGCCTTCCTCGTTGATGTAGACGTGCAGGTCGAGGCCGGTCTGTTCCATCATCTTGGCGCGAAACTCGTACATTTCGCGGAACTTCCACGTGGTATCGACATGGAGAAGCGGAAACGGAGGTTTGCCTGGGTAAAACGCCTTCATCGCCAGGTGGAGCATGACGGCGCTGTCCTTGCCGATGGAGTAGAGCATGACGGGGTTTTCGCACTCGGCGACGACCTCGCGCATGATGTGAATACTCTCGGCTTCGAGCTTATCGAGATGCGTCAATGTCCTCATGGAAGTCCGGTCTCAATCCTGTGTCGATGCTTCAGGCTTCTTTTTTTTTAACACAAATTGCCACGGTGACCACCAGACTTGGCCAACCACATTGGCTAGCGTCGCCGTCTTGAAGTTCGACCACAATACGCTTGACAAACACTCGGTCGGCGGCCATCATTCACTTCACGCCTTGGCGAAGCTCTCAAGAGCAAAGGCTGATGTTTCGTCAGCCGGGCTGCATTGCGGCCTGCGAGACTCTCGGTAAGGCGTGACGCAACGCGCTTGCGCGTTACACACGCCTTAGCAAGGCGCAGGGCGCGGCTTGCCGCGCCCTGATTTTCTTTGTGATCCACGTCATGATTGAGTTGTTTGAATACATCGCTGCATCGGCGGGCGCCTTGGTCATCCTGCTGACCGTGGCTGTCACGGCTCTGCGATTCAATTACGCGATCAATGGCCGTTATTGGCACTGGCTGCGAGCCCTATTCGGTTGGGGCAAGGACATTCGCGAGTTGGCGGGACGGCTCGGCATGACGGAACAGGAGCTTCGCAACACGACGCCCTCGTTCCGTGAGGTGTTCATTCCAAAGAAACGCGGCGGTCAAAGGCGCCTGCTCGTGCCCGACGCCGGCCTCAAGACGCTGCAACGGCGGATTCTGCATCGCGTTCTCAAGAAGCTGCGTGCGCATCCAGCAGCGCATGGATTCGAGCGAGGGAGATCGATCGTGACCAACGCCCTGCCCCATCGCGGCCAGCGCGTCGTCATCAAGATTGACGTCGTCAACTACTTCACCAGCACCACGGCCAAACGCATCGAAGACTACTTTCGCCGCATCGGCTGGAACGCCGATGTCGCCGCGCTGCTGACGCGCCTTTGCACGGCCGAGGGGGGCCTGCCGCAAGGGGCGCCCACAAGTCCGCGGCTTTCGAATCTCGTCAACTACAACATGGATTCGCGCATCGCCCGAGCTGTCCAGAGCCGAAAGGGACAATACACCCGCTATGCGGACGACATCACCATCAGCTTTCCAGAAAATCATCCGAAACAGGTTCGCGGCATCATTCAACTAGTAAAGCGACTCCTGAGGCAGTGCGGCTACCGCATCCACGTCCGAAAAAAGCTGCGGATTCTGCGTTCGCACCAGCAGCAGCGTGTCACGGGCTTGGTCGTCAATCGGAAGGTCCAGCTGCCGCGCAAGATTCGCCGTTGGCTGCGAGCGGTGGAGCATCGGATGAAGACGAAAGGCTCGGCGAGCATCACGCCCGTCCAACTCGCCGGCTGGCGCGGCGTGCAAGCCATGATCGACCGGCAGCGAGAAGGAAGCGGATAACCCGGCGAGCAGCCGGCTCACGCCGACCGCTCGCCAAAAGGCGAAACTTCGGCCGCCGATCTCCGGTATAATCACGTAACATCGTAATTGGACCTGAGGATTTGCTTCATGAAACGCGTTAGTCTCCTAGCCACTCTTCTCATTTCATTCATCCCCGCCACTCTGCACGCCCAGTCGTTCGAACTCAATGCCATCGATGGCAAGAAATGGTCGCTCGATAACTGCAAGAGCAAAGCCGTCGTTGTCGCGTTCATCGGCACGCAATGTCCGGTGAACAATGCCTACATGCCGCGGCTCGTGGAGTTGGAGGGGACGTATCGCGCCAAGGGCGTGCAATTCGTCGCCATCAATTCCAACTATCACGATTCGCTTGATGCGATCAAGGATCACGCCAAGAAGCATGGCCTGACGTTCCCGGTGCTGCGCGACGAGAAACACATGGTCGCCCAGCGCTTCGGCGCCGAACGGCATCCGATCGTCTATCTGCTCGACGAGAAGCACGTCGTCCGCTATCAGGGTCGCATCGACGATCAGTACGGCATCGGCTACGACCGCGGCAAGGCGACGCGCCGCTACCTCGCCGACGCCATCGACGCCCTGCTCGACGCCAAGGACGTGGCCACCACGAAGACGGCTGTCGAAGGCTGCTTCATCACCAAGACGCCGACACCCCCCGCGAAACAGGTGGAAACGAACGTCACCTACACCAAGGACGTGTCGCGTATCTTGCAGAAGAATTGCCAGGAATGCCATCGGCCTGGCCAAATCGCGCCGATGCCGCTTTTGACGTACGACGACGCGGCTGCCTGGTCGCTCATGATTCGCGAAGTCGTCTCGGATGGCCGCATGCCGCCCTGGCATGCCGATTCAAAGGTCAGCAAGTTCTCGAATGACCGCCGGCTGAGCGATGCCGATCGCGACACGCTACTTGCCTGGATCAACGCCGGCTGCCCCGAAGGCGACAAAAAAGACTTGCCGAAGCAACGCGACTTTACCAATGGCTGGACGATTGGCCAACCCGATGTGGTTCTTTCATTCAAGGATGCCGTGACCGTGCCAGCAAAGAACGTCAAAGGCGTGATGCCGTACAAGTATGTGTTCATCCCAACGAACTTTGACGAGGACAAGTGGATTCAAGCAGTCGAAGCTCGCCCCGGCAATCACGCCGTCGTGCATCACATCATCGTTTACATGGCCAAGGGAGGCAAGCGCGAGAAGAACATCGCCGACGGCATCGGCAGCGGCATGCTCGTTGCTTATGCGCCAGGGGACCTCGGCTCCGTCTTTCCGCCCGGGTCGGCGAAGAAACTCCCCAAAGGCGCGACCCTCGCCTTCCAGATGCACTACACGCCCGTCGCCACCGAGCAGACCGACAAATCGTCGATCGGCTTGATCTTCGCCAAGGAGCCGCCCAAATCCGAAGTCAAGACACGGGCCATCACGCAGCAAATCTTCGCCATTCCGCCGGGGGCTGACAATCACAAGGTCACAAGCAAGACCACGTTCACTCAGGACGTGGTGCTTTACAGCATGTTCCCGCACATGCACCTGCGCGGCAAGAGTTTCAAATACGACATCATCTACCCCGACAACAAACGCGAGACCATTCTTTCCGTGCCGCGCTACGACTTCGGCTGGCAGTCGAACTACCTCCTTGAAAAGCCGCTGCGCCTGCCTGCCGGCACGAAGATCGAGTGCACGGCCCATTTCGACAATTCGAGCAAGAACCCGAACAACCCGAACGCGTCGCGCTACGTCTTCTGGGGCGAGCAAACGTGGGAAGAGATGATGATCGGGTTTTGCGATTACGCGGTGGATACGAAGAAATGAACCACGGGGAGCACGGGGGACACGGGGAGAAGAATTACGATGGCACACGAATCGGAAACCCCGTTGATTGAATGCAGTGAGGAGTTGATTGACAGGGTGCTGACGGCCGCGACTAATGTGCATCGGACGTTGGGGCCTTGATTGCTGGAAAGTGTTTATGAACTTGCGTTGATGATCGAATTAAAGGAAATGGGGATCGCGGCACGCCGGCAGGTTGACATTCCCGTGATCTACCGAGGTCAGGATTTGGGAACGGGCTTTCGCGCCGACGTCATCGTCGAGGAGTGTCTGCTATTGGAACTCAAATCCGTGGATTCCATCGCTCCGATTCACCCGGCAATCACCATCAACTACCTCAAACTCCTTCACCTCAAGCGTGGATTCATCCTCAACTTCAATGTTCCCCTTCTCAAGAACGGCATCAAGCGCGTCTCCATTTGATTTTGCCCCCGTGTCCCCCGTGTCCCCCGTGGTTCAATTCGTATTCGGTATACTAAGGTTAGGTCGTCCTTTATCCTCTCGGAACTCACCGACATGAACGTCCTCGTCATCGGCAAAGGTGGGCGGGAACACGCTCTGGTATGGAAGCTCGCGCAGTCGCCGCGCGTCAAGCGGGTCTATTGCGCGCCGGGCAACGCCGGCACAGCGCTCGACGGCGTGAATGTGCCGATCGACGTCAACGAATTCAGCCATCTCATCCGCTTTGCCAAGGCCGAGAACATTGGCCTGACAGTCGTCGGTCCCGAGGACCCGCTCGCCAATGGCATCGTCGATGCGTTTCAAGCTCAGGGATTGCGCATCTTCGGTCCGTCGAAGGCCGCGGCGCAGATCGAGGGAAGCAAAGTCTATTCGAAGAAGCTGATGCGTCACGCCGATGTGCCGACGGCGGAGTTCCGCGTATTCGATCATCCCGAGCCGGCGCGCAAATACATTGAAACGCGCGAGTATCCCGTCGTCGTCAAGGCCGACGGCTTGGCGGCGGGCAAGGGCGTCATCGTGTGCAACACCACCGATGACGCCATGGAAGCCGTCAATCGCATCATGGTGCGCGAGGAGTTTGGCCACAGCGCGGGCAGACAGATCGTAATCGAGAAGAAGCTGGAAGGCGAGGAACTGAGCGTGATGGCGCTCGTCGCGGGCAGAACGATCATCCCGCTTGCGTCATCGCAGGATCATAAACGCGCGTTCGACGGCGACACGGGGCCCAACACCGGCGGCATGGGCGCGTACTCCCCAGCACCGCTCGGTACGCCCAAGTTGCTCGACGAAATCGAGACCCACGCCCTCGTCCCGACCGTGCACGCCATGAAACGCGCGCGCACGCCGTTCCGCGGCATCCTCTACGCCGGCGTCATCGTTACCAATCAGGGGCCGCGCATCCTCGAATACAACTGCCGGCTCGGCGATCCGGAAACGCAGCCGATCCTAATGCGGCTCAAGACCGATCTGTTCGACCTGCTCGATGCAGCCGTCGATGAGCGACTCGACACTTTCACGGAGCATCAACTCGAATGGGATCCGCGCCCGGCCGTCTGCGTCGTCATCGCCAGCGGCGGGTATCCCGGCAACTATTCCAAGGGCAAGATCATCAAAGGACTCGATGACGCCGCCCAACTACCCGATGTCAAAGTCTTCCACGCCGGCACGAAGCTCGAATCGGGCATGATCGTCACGGACGGCGGCCGCGTGCTCGGCGTCACCGCGCTGGGCGACACGCTGGCTCAGGCGAAGGCGCGAGCCTATGAGGCGGTCGCCAAGATTTCGTTCCCGGGCGCGTTCTGCCGCAAGGACATCGCGGATAAGGCGATCAACAAGGAACTGTCACTTTGACGATAGCGACATCGTTGCGGAGAAACTCCCATGATTCGGATGCTCGCGCTCGGTGTCGGTGTTTTCGGCGTTGCACTGGCGTCTGCTTCCGCCATCGAGAAGGACGGCCCGAATTCGAGCAGGCCCGACGCGCTATTCAAACTCACCCCCGCACAACGCATGAATCTTTTGGCCAAGGTTCTCGACAAGGCCAAGGACCTCGTCCGGCCCCATCGTGGTCCGATCATGGCGACCGTTACAGAGCGCGGCAACCTGCAAGCAGTCAACGTAAGTGATGTCATTTGCTCTTTGCGCCCTACCCGAAAAAACACAACGATCTCGTCCACCATCAAATGGGTCGTCGACGACGGGACCTATGTAAAAAAGGGGGAACGACTCGTCGAACTCGACGACTCAAGCCACATGGAATTGGTGAAGGACCAGCGAAATCGTGTTGCCAGAGCGAAAGCGGAACTCCTCAAAGCCTCTGAAACACTCGAACGGATCAAGAAGGAGAACGGCATCGATATCAAGGTTGCCCAGATCGACGTGCGCTTGGCGGACCTTGCTTCGCGTCAGTACAAGGGGAATGACCAGATTCAGAAGGACGTTCTTTCGCTCCAGGTCGATCGAGCCGCGCTCTTGGTCGAAAAGCTTCGCCTACGCGCTGCGGTCAAAGAAGAAGAAGCCGCCGAGATCGTCGAAAGCAAGAAAGCCGTCCATGAGCAGGAGCGCGATCGCCAGCGCGCGATTGAAGAAGACATTGCGCGTTGCATCATACTGGCGCCCCGGGACGGATTCGCCATCTACTATGCTCCGGAGCAGACGCGATTTGGAGGAGGCCCGCAATCGATTGTCGCGCAGGGCGAGCCGGTGCGCGAAGGGCAGAAGCTGATGCTCATCGCCGACCTTTCGAAGATGGCGCTGTTGACGCGCATCCACGAATCGCAAATCCACAGAATCCGCGTCGGGCAGAAGGCGGCCATTCGCGTCGATGCGTTCCCCGGCAAGGCGCATGCCGGCGCCGTCGCGAATATCGCGACCGTTCCCGATCACGTCTACTTTTTCAAGGAGGATAGAAAGCTCTACCGCGTGCTCGTTACGATCGACGGCGAGAACAAAACGCTCAAGCCCGGCATGAGTGCGGAGGCGTCAATCACCGTCGGCGAATCCGCCAACGCCCTGCGCCTCCCCGTCTCCGCCGTGCTTGGGACAGCCAAGCTGAAGTATTGCTACGTGCTCGAAAAAAATGAACTGCAAGTGCGCCAACTCACGACCGGAGTGAGCGACGGCAAGCTGGTCGAGATCACCAACGGCCTGTCCGAGACGGATGTCGTTCTGCGCGATCCCGTCAGCGTCATGTCCCGGTAGAGTGAGTCGCGTCGCCGGACGCATTGCAATCCGACAACTAATCACTTCATGCGCGGCGCCCGATTGGCTGCCCACAGGATGCCGTTGGTCATGAGCCGCAGGAAGCTCTCTTCTTGAAAATCGCTTTGAGCTCCGAGCGAGGAGTAGAAGACACGGCCGCCCTTGTACATTCGTGTCCAGGCGAGGGGTTCTTCGTGGCCAGGAATACGCCCGCGTAGGACAACGTCGACGTCTTTGGCGAGGCCGGTGTTCTTGTAAAGGCTTGCCTTGGACTTGAACGAGGTAACCCCGGCGAGGATGGCCCGCGTCTTGACATCGTCGGGAAAGTCGATCTCGCACAGCGGTCCGACGGCATAGTGTCCCTTGTAGTTGCCGCCGAAAACCTCCTTGTCGAGATCGAGCCATGTCTGGATGGCATGGCTGGCGGTGCGGATGCCGACGAGCGGTTTTCCGGACGTGCAGTATTTTTTGATGCGTTCGAGCTGTTCGCCTTCCAGCTTGAGCCGGCGCGTGAACAGCACGACGACTTCACACTTGTCCAGCGCTTCGAGCCCCGGCAGGTCCTTGTCTGATTTCGCCGACAGCATCGTGACGAGCGAAGGATATTTCGACTCCAGGTACTTCCTGAGGATCGGCATCGTCTTATCCGATTCATACTCGGCGGAGCCGGAGATGAAGACGGCCCGCAGCGGCGCGATGCGCGCCTGCGAGAATGACGCGAAAACGCCGGCGAGGCCGAGGGCGAGGACGAGCAGGCAAAGCATCTTTTTCATGGCAGACCCCGGTAGTGCTATGGTGGTGTGGCTGTGCGCCATCATAAGAGAAACGGCGTGGACGGCAAGCAAGCCGGGGATCAAACCAGATCAAATCGTGGCCCGCCTGGTGCGGTTGGCCGATGCGTCCGGTGTGTGCCGCCAACTCGGGTTCTCACCCTAGTGCGCTATCAAGCGCTAATATTTGGGGTGCAACAGACACTTCTGTCTATTCCGCACCGACAGAAATGTCGGTACCACGCAAATTCATTAGGGTTGACGAGGCCCTACCTGACAAACGGTCGTTCGTCATTCGTATCAATAAACAATGCAATTGTGGTAAGGGTCTATCCGGGAAGGTCTGTGGGGCACGTTTTCAACGTGCCACGTCCCGTGTTCTTCCGGGTTATGGCACGTTAGAAACGTGCCCCACGTGGCTTGCCGGATGGACTCTAAGTGAATTCATCGTACGCCAACTCGCGCGCGTTAACAAATTCTCGTCGTCGCGGTTCGTTCCTGGTTCAGCGAGGAATCGATCGATGCCCGACTGGTTTTACCGCACGGTGTCGCAGCCGATCCTGTTTCCGTTGCCGGCCGAGCGTGCGCGGGATTTTGCGCTGGGATTCATGGGTTGGCTGGCACGATTGCCCCTCGGCGGCGTCGTGATCGATCTTCTGGGCCACATGCGGCCCGACGAGCGGCTGGCGTGCACGCACAACGGGGTTTCGTTCGCGACCGCGGTCGGCTTGGGTCCCGGTTTGGACGGCGCCGCGACAGCGTTGCCGGCGCTGTCACGATTCGGCGTCGGCTTCATCGATATCGGACTGGTAACGCTAACGGATTCACCGGGCCAGGCGCCGATCGAGCGACGCGACGATCAGCAAGCAATTTGGCAACCCGACGCGCCGACCTCGCTTGCCCTTGCGGCGAACAAGGAGCGTATCGCTGAAGCCGGCGGTTTGGACGTACCGATCATTGCCCGGCTCGGCGTGTCGGCTGGCGCCGACGGCGAGCGCGCATCGGACGAGTGCACCCAACTTCTCAACGGCCTGGCGCCGCACGTGACGTTGCCGGCGCTGGCGACGTTTGAGACTGCCGACACGTGGTCCGCCTCCGATTGGACGAATCACGTGGCCCGCTTCGTGGATACTGCACGCCAGCAGAGTCGGCCCATCCTGCTTTGCATACCCGCGGATCTGGACAATGCGACGCCGGACGATCGACTTCAGGCGGCTGTGAACGCCGGGGTGGCCGGTTTTCTGGTTGACGGATCGGTGCGCGCCGAGCAAGGCGGCCGACTGATCGGTGAACCGGCTCGGGCGCCGGCGCTGGCGTGCGTGCGGCGTCTTCGCGAACGATTTGGCCCCGATGTGTTGATCGTCGCGTCCGGCGGAGTCCATGAGCCGGAGCATGCTCTCGCATTGCGTCAAGCAGGCGCGAACCTTGTGGAGGTCGATAGCGGACTAGGGCGTGTGGACAATAGCTGGGAGAAATCGGGTGGTTAGGTTACAGCAACAGCACCGTGATCGCCGCGACTTGGACGAAGGCCAAGAAGTTGCGTGCTGTCTTTTCGTAGCG
>Ga0194128_10000873_pt1 | contig 53480 bp, 49 predicted proteins | sample TA2KigCa65mmetaG_FD_148650 | JGI IMG/M metagenome (GOLD analysis project Ga0194128, IMG submission 148650) | Freshwater microbial communities from Lake Tanganyika, Tanzania - TA2015037 Kigoma Deep Cast 65m | ecosystem: Environmental > Aquatic > Freshwater > Lake | place: Tanzania: Lake...
GTTTGATGGCTTCGAGTTGAGTGGTAGTGATTGGCATGGCGATTATCCAGTGGCACTTTTAGTGGCAGTTCATGCTGGATAATTATACATCAACATGGATATTACTGGACAATGAATATTAATAACTGTATGTTTATATAGGCATTAATAAACATAGATGGACTATATTGGACGTTAAGCCATGTGGTTATTAATCACCTGCCTCATCCATTTTTTTAGTATTCTCTAAAAAACCGTGGATACCACGCTTGGTTTTCGCTACCATCCAATTTTTGAGATAGATTAATTCTTCGGTCTCTTCCAAACCATCCAACGGTTGGCGGTCCCGCAGTAAACGAAATGCTGAAGCCAGCACCTGATACCGGTTGCCGGTAATCCCGGCGCGGCGTAAGCCGACGGTATTTAATTTGAAATGCTTGGCGTAATGCCCGCCGATCATCGTAAACGGCAATACATCCATGCTCAAGCCGGTCGTGCCTTGTACGATGGCGTACGCGCCGACGCGGCAGAACTGATGCGCAACCACATTACCGCCCATAAAGACTTTATCGCCGACTTCCACATGCCCGCCGATGGCGACATTGTTGGCGAAGATAACGCCATCGCCTAGTAGGCAATCATGCGCAACATGGCTGTTATTCATCAAAAAACAGCCGGAACCGATCCGGGTTTCGCCGTTTTCTTTTGATGATCGATGCGCGGTAAAACCTTCACGGAATACGTTGTTATCACCTATTAATAACCAGGATACCGTTTCAGACTGAAAACCAGTGTCTTGCGGCAAATCACCCAACACCACATGCGGGTGCAAAACATTATTCTTGCCCATTTTCACATAAGGCTGGATGACGCAATGCGAACCGATCCGGCAGCCGTCGCCGATACTTACGTGAGATTCAATCACAACAAAAGGACCGATGCTGATGTTCTCGCCCAGCGTTACGTCAGAAGCAATGCAAGCGGTTGGATGGATAGAAAGCGTCATATTAGGGATTAACCTCGTGGATGGTGTTTGGCGTGTAATTCTTGCAAGCGTTCGCGGGCAATGTAAGTGTAAATTTGTGTGGTGGATAAATCCGAATGTCCCAATAATAATTGCACCACCCGCAAATCGGCGCCGTGATTCAATAGATGCGTGGCAAATGCATGCCGTAACGTATGCGGCGACAGTGTTTTATTAATGCTGGCTGTTAGGGCATGACGCTTAATGATATGCCAGAATGCCTGCCGTGTCATATACGCACCGCGGCTGGTGATAAACAGGTAAGAACATTGCTGAGAGTCTAACAGGTTTTTTCGCGCATGATTGAGATAGCTTTCCACATAGCTGAGTGCCACTTCACCGATAGGCACCAGACGTTCTTTATTGCCTTTGCCGATTATCCGCACCACGCCCTGGCGCATACTGATTTGATCCAGCGTCAGATTAACCAGCTCTGACACCCGCAGTCCGGTCGCATAGAGGATTTCCAGCATCGCCTTATCACGGCTGCCCAAGTCAGTTTCCAGGTTTGGCGCATTCAGTAACGCTTCAACGTCTTGCTCGCTTAAGGAATGCGGCAAGGGCCGTCCGATATGTGGCGAATCGATTAATGCGGTCGGATCAACGGTGATGGCGTTTTCACGGATGTGGTAACCGTAAAAGCGGCGTAAGGTCGATAAGATTCGCGCCGCCGACCGGTTGCTGATTCCGTCTTGATACCGGCTGGCTAAAAAAAGGCTGAGATCGGCTTTATTAACTTCCAGCAACGGCTTGGCACTCAGCCATTTAGCAAAAATGTTGAGGTCGCTACCGTAAGCGGATAAGGTGTTTTCGCTCAAGCCCTGTTCCGCCCACACGGCATCGAGGAATTGGTCGATTAATGCGGAGTTTTGCACGGGGTGTAGTTGGCTTCGTAGTCCAACAGCTTTGCCTTAAGCTCCATAAACGCGCCATGCCGATGTCCGTTGAAACCGCCCATGCCATTCACCGCGACCACACGGTGACAAGGAATAATTAACGGGTAAGGGTTATCCCTACAAGCATTGCCGACGGCGCGGGCGGCAGAACCGATATTTTTCGCCAAGCCTGAATAAGTCAAAGTCTTGCCAAAAGGGATTTTAAGCAATTCTTCCCAGACTTTATTCCTGAACGGCGTACCTTGCTTAAGCAGTTTTATGTTAATGGTTTTGTTGATCCCAGGCCAGAACTCCGCCAATTGACCTTCACCATGTGTTACTGATTCCTGGTTTCCCGCATACACCCAGTCAATTTGCGTAATCACATCGCCTCTGAGATGCACTTTTACAGTGACAGCAGGTGTTTGAATACTTTCAATAACTTCGCTGCCTTCGCAGTGATCGACCCAGGTGATGTTAATAGGCATAAATTACTCCAGAATCGTGGATTGGGGTGAGCTTGTAAACCCCAACAAAAACGTTAATTTTCGATGTCAGTGATTCAAAAAATCACGCCAAATTTACTAAATTGACAATATTTTCTGGGCTTCCGTTAATAATCGAATAAAATCTTGTGCATCAGAAAAATAATTTCTAAATGCCATTCGTATCTCTTCATTTGTATCTGCTTTTACCAAAACTACATCTAAATTGGGATTTTCTTTTTCAATTTCAAGTAGTTCTTTAAGTGCGTCTGTCGCTTCTCTAAAGCTTCTAATCTCTAATTCGCCGTTTTCACGAAAAATTAAAATTGAGTTTTTATTTTTAGTAGATTCTGTTTCAACAATATTTAAACCGGTCAATGTTTCAACTAAATGTAATTCTCTGTCTAATTGTTGAAATTCATTAATCAGGTCAGAATTAGTTTTATCAGGATATGGCCCATTAACATTTTCATAAGTTCTAGCTAAAATTTCACTAGCTAACGCCATACAATGAAGGAGTACATGGAAGCGAGCGAAGCCGAGCGATGTACGACGACCCCTGCGTAGCCGTAGAGGCCGGGCGTTTTAACGGAGTTGGAGCGCAAGCGTAGTGCGTAGTCAAAATGCAAGGCCATACGACACGGCGTCAAGTCATTCGCGCAAGGTCAAAATACGAAGCAAGGCGGAAGCCGATGTTTTGTGTTTTGGGCTGTAGCGGGACGAACGCAGGCCGCCGAAGGCAAACTCGCCACGTCATTTTTCGCTGCTGAAATCGGATTGGACCCCATTTCAGCTTTCGCGAAAAATAGTGGCGCGCTGGGTTCGTAGCGTTTATCTCCCTGCTGAAATTTAGGTTGGTTTACTGTAATAAATCCAATAACTTCTACAGCTGTTGCCCAAGCATGTTGTATCAAAGTGCGATATTGTATTTCTAACAATAATCCTTCATATTGCTTTCCATTAGTTGAATTTACATCATACGAATACACATCATGTATACCTCGGTATCCTGTTATTTTTGGTTTTTTTATGTAATCGTATTTATCAGTTTCATTTCGTCTCTTATGTTTAAACCTTGCTTTATGAAAATTTTCTCTAAAAGAGTTTAATTCTGTAACTGATTGAAAAATAATTCTGCAACCCGCAACATCATTCATCCTGGATAATTCCATTTTTGGTAATCGAATTAGTTTATTAAATATGGTATTTCGACGTTTATGTCTTTGGGCAACAATGATTTTTTTACTTTTTGTTTTGTTTCGTAAAATTGCTTGAAAAGTATTTAATACCGCTCTATGTGCAGCCCGCCATTCTTCTATTACGCGTAAATCATCCTGTGTTGCTTTATTCAAGCGAACATTATTACCTGCCAGATTAACTCTAGATTTTGAGCCACCTGGAAAAGTCGAGTTCTTAATATTCTGTAGTTAAGTTATATCCACGCTACAGGTCACATACTCCCAATCATCCTATCCGCAAACTCGCTGCACTTAATTTCCGTTGCGCCGTCCATTAAGCGGGCGAAGTCGTAAGTCACCTGCTTGCTGGCGATGGTGGCATCCATCGCATTAATGATCGCATCGGCGGCTTCCGTCCAGCCTAGGTAGCGCAGCATCATTTCACCGGATAAGATCAGCGATCCGGGATTAACGCGGTCGAGGTTGGCGTATTTCGGTGCGGTGCCGTGGGTCGCCTCGAATACCGCCTTGCCGGTTTGGTAATTGATATTGCCGCCGGGCGCGATACCGATGCCGCCGACCTGCGCTGCCAGCGCGTCGGACAGGTAATCGCCGTTCAGGTTCAGCGTGGCGATGACGTCGAAGTCGGTCGGGCGGGTTAAGACTTGCTGCAAGGTGATGTCGGCTATCGCATCCTTGATTAAAATTTTGCCGCTTGCCAATGCCGCTTTCTGCTCGTTATTAGCGGATTCTTCGCCTTGGCTTGCTTTGGTGCGTTCCCATTGCTCCCACGTGTAAGTATGGTCGGGATAATCTCGTTCAGCCATCGCATAAGCCCAATTGCGGAATGCGCCTTCGGTAAACTTCATGATGTTGCCTTTGTGCACAATCGTCACGCTCTTGCGCTTATTGGCGATGGCGTAATCGATGGCGGCTTTTACCAGGCGTTCCGTGCCTTCCTGCGAGACGGGTTTTACGCCAATGCCGCACGAATCCGGGAAACGTATTTTTTTGTATTGAGCGGGAAAGTTAGACTGCATTAACTGTAAAAACTTTTGGACTTCCTCGCTGCCACGTTCGAATTCGATACCTGCGTAAATGTCTTCGGTATTCTCGCGAAAAATGACCATATCGACCTGATCGGGGCGTTTAACAGGTGAAGGAACGCCTTTAAACCAGCGCACTGGGCGCAGGCAGACGTACAAATCCAGTAATTGCCGCAAGGCGACGTTGAGCGAGCGAATGCCGCCGCCAATCGGCGTGGTCAACGGGCCTTTAATGGAAACCAGAAAATCCCGGCAGATGTCGATGGTTTCATCCGGTAGCCAGGTGTTGAACTGTTCAAACGACTTGCCGCCCGCGTACACCTCCAGCCAATGGATCTTGCGCTGGCCGCCGTAAGATTTTGCCACCGCTGCATCCAGCACCCGCACCGTGGCGCACCAAATGTCCGGACCGGTGCCGTCGCCTTCGATATAAGGAATAATGGGGTTATCGGGGACGATCAGTTTGCCGTTGTCGATGGTGATTGGCGCACCGTCTGCGGGTGGAGTAGGGCGGTTCATGGTAACTCCCGTTGTTATGAATGAATCGGTTTATTAACTGAATTCAATCATAACAAAAGAGTTTAAGTTTGTCGTATGGGAAACGCTATTAATGACACAAACTGGGTTATTAATAATAAACAGCCGGTTTAGCAGTTAATTAATACCGGCCGTTTGTTTGTTTTATCGAGTTAAAAGCAAAATTGCGGTAATTAATACCGACGTAGACATATTAATCCACATCCAATTCTTCCATATCCAGGTTGGTTTTATTCCAGCCGTAATTGAGCGCAATGCTGATTAATAGGGTGATTAAGCTGGCAATGTAAGGTACGGACTGGACGGATAACACCGCAATCCACAATTGACCGCTCAAATTGTCAAAATGCTTAAGGCCGTGCATAAAGGCAATGGCTAAACCGAGCATTATCAACAATAGAATTTCTTCCCGAATGGTCATTAATCCGGTAAACAAGGGTCCTTGGCGTTCGTATTTAGGCGTACGCATGAACGGCTTGCCTTTAATGAACATACCCTGGATAACACCTTTGGCGACGGTATGGGTTAAGGATAAGCCTGCTAACGATGCGCCGATGGATTGCCAGACGGTGCAAGGTACTCGAGCCTGATAGAGCCATAAACTGCGGATGATCTTGAAGGTGAACAAACCGATGGTCGGTATCATGAAGGCATTGACCGGCAGTTCGCTGTTGATCCGCAGGTCGCCGCCAGGAAGAAAATACGATTCCCACCAGTCATAGAAAATCATGCCGGTTAATAACAGGCTGGCGATGGTGAAAAGCAAGGCTAAGGCGTCCGAAAACCACGGCAACCAGCCGGCAACGAAATAATAACGTTGTGCTGAGGTGAGCGGCGATTTTTTTCCCGGAATAAAACTGCGCCAATGACCTTTAATGATCTGCATGGCACCATAAACCCAACGGAAACGCTGAGTCATATAGCCGCCCATGGTGTCCGGCATCAGTCCGCGTCCGAAAGATTCTTTGCAATAGACGGAGTCGTAACCCGCTTCATACAAGCGCAGGCCGAGTTCGCTGTCTTCGCAGATACACCATTCTGCCCATTTGCCGACTTCCAGCAGCGCGGATTTGCGGATCATGGTCATCGTGCCGTGTTGAATAATGGCGTTATATTCGTTGCGCTGCACCATGCCGATATTGAAGAAACCGGCGTATTCCCAATAACAGAACGATTTGAATTCGCTAACGTGCAAATCCCGGTAATCCTGCGGCGATTGCACAAAGCCGACGTTTTCATTATCGAAATAAGGAACCATCCTCTTCAACCAATCCGGTTGCAAGATGTAATCGCTGTCGATAACGGCAATGATTTCAGCGTCGCTGGCGGTTTGATCCAAGGCGTGGTTAATCGCGCCCGCTTTAAAACCCGGCCAGTTTTCCAGGTGGAAAAAGCGGAATTTAGCGCCTAATCTTTTACAGTCTTCCTCAACCGGCTGCCAAACGGCAGGATCCTTGGTGTTGTTGTCCATCACCATTACTTCATAATTGGGGTAATCCAATTTGGCTAAAGCTTCCAAGGTTTTGCGCACCATTTTCGGCGGCTCGTTATGGATAGGCAGATGGATGGAGACTTTGGGGTAAGTAAAATCAGGTTTCGGTTCCAGCGGCTGGAATGTCCGTGCGGTTTTACGATGCCAGATGACTTCGGCAATTTCCAGGCTTTCGATTAAAAGAATCGTCAGCGCCAAAAATTGCATGATGACTATTAATACCCATAATGCAATCGTTAAGGGGGTTTGATATTGCTGCGCGCCGATGGACACCGTCCAGAAAATAAACGATGCTGCAAGGTTGGCCATGATGCCGATAAACACCAAGCCCGGCAGTTTCATGCTTTTACGGGTAAATAGAAACAGGGTAATCAACGCCATACTGAACAAGGCCGCACCCGTTGCCCAGTGTTTCCAGCTCGGCAAAGCAATAACTTCGCCATCCATCGGGAATTTTAACTGCCGTTCGGCGTTAAAGATGCCCCAGTAACCGCCGGCCGAACCTTCGTCCTTCATTTTCCAAGGCTGATCGAAAGCTTCGATAACGTAATAAGCCAGTTTTTCTTGAGCCGCACGATTCAAGAATTCTCTGAGGAATTTGGCTTGGTTAATTTTTGAAGCGATGGCGTGTTTGGCCGGTTGTCCATCCGAAGGCCAGCCGACTTCAGTGATAATGATGGGTTTGCCGGGGAATTTTTGTTGCAACAGGTAATACTTATCAAAAGCATAGTCAACGGCTTCATCGACTGCTATACCTTCCCAAAAAGGTAGAAGGTGGACACCGATATAATCGACTTCCTTGACCAATTCCGGGTTTTCCAGCCATCTATCCCATGTTTCCGAAGTGCTCACCGGTCGCCAGGTGCGCTTTTTTACTTCCCGGATGTAATTTATTAATAACTCTTTGGCGACATTCGGGTTTTCAACCTTTTTGTTCCATGCTACCCGAATGGGTGAATAAGGGATAGGGAATTTGGGGTCTTGCGTAATATTTTTTAACTCTTCTTTGGAAAATTTAATAAATTTTTGTAGTTCGGAGATGCTAAGTTTTTTAGTGGTTTCCTGGAGTTGAGCTTGTGTCGCTTCTTTACGCAGTAAGACCTCATTGCCTACCATCAAACGAACAATTTTACGGTTATCCGTATTGCTAAGTTGGATTAACGTTTCAACTTCTTGATTGTTTTTTTCCAAATCACCTTCTATCCACGCCCCCAAGGTAACATTGAGGTTACGTTTGACGGCCAGTTCCGGTACTTTATGCAAGCCTTTCAGTACACTGTAGGTGCGTACGGCGTGAAACTTGCCTTCAAGCAAGGCCAAATCCTTATCTATGTCTTCCTCTTTGTGGGCGACGATATTATGACCGTCTTCGTCCTTTTTGGTGGGATCGAAGGTCACCCCCATCGTGGTGCTGGTCCACGGTTGTAGCTGCAACGGGTTATTAATGTAACTCCAGATATTAAAATTAATGGCGACCAGTAAGGTCAGAGCAAGTATTATTGCCAGGGTTCTTAACATCAGATGTCTGTAGCCTGTGTTGTTTTGAAAAGGGTATTAATATCGATTCTTGTAAAGAAAAATAGCTTATTTTGCTTAATTTTTCTTTACGTAAATGTCGGTAATCGTGCCGGTAATCATTTCAGCTGCAAACGCGAAAGTTTCCGATAACGTTGGATGCGGATGAATCGTTAACCCGATATCGTCGGCATCCGCGCCCATTTCCAGAGCCAGCACGGCTTCTGCGATTAATTCGCCGGCATTGGTGCCTACCATACCCGCGCCCAGGATACGGCCTGTGGCTTTGTCGGTGATAATTTTGGTCATACCTTCTTTACGGCCGATACTCAAAGAGCGCCCGCTTGCCGCCCAAGGGAAAGCGGCTTTGTCGTAGTCAATGCCTTGCTGCTTGGCCTGATTTTCGGTCAGGCCCATCCAGGCGACTTCAGGATCGGTATAAGCGACTGACGGAATCGTTAAGGCATCGAAGGCGGCCTTATGTCCGGCAGCCACTTCTGCGGCGACTTTACCTTCATGCACGGCTTTATGCGCCAGCATGGGATTGCCGACGACATCGCCGATGGCAAAAATGTGGGCAATGTTGGTACGCTGCTGTTTGTCTACGGGGATGAAGCCATGCTCATCGACATTAATACCGGCCTTCCCGGCATCGATCGATTTTCCGTTCGGTTGTCGCCCTACTGCAACCAATACTGCGTCAAAGGTTTCGGATATCGGCGCGTCCTTGCCTTCAAAGGTTACAGTTAAGCCTTTTTTCTCCGCGGCAATCGAGCTGACTTTGGTTTCCAGCCAGATATTTTTATACTGTTTTTTAATTCGGTTGTGCAATGGCCGGATCAGATCTTTATCGCAGCCGGGAATGATCTGATCCATTAATTCAACCACGCTGATTTCAGAACCCAATGCATGATAAACCGTCGCCATTTCCAGACCGATAATGCCGCCGCCGACGATTAATAGTTTTTTCGGGATGGATTTCAGTTCCAAGGCATCCGTCGAATCCATTAATCGAGGATCGTCATAGGGGAAAGCAGGGATTTTGGTCGGATGGGATCCGGCAGCAATAATGGCTTGCTGAAAGTTGACTGTTGTTGTGCCGCTATCGCCTTCGACACTCAGTGTATTGGCCGACGTAAATTTACCGACGCCATGCACCAAGGTGATCTTACGTTGTTTAACCAGCCCCGCCAAGCCGTCGTTTAAGGTTTTGGTGACGCTGGCTTTCCAGGCGCGCACTTTATCCAGATCGATTTTCGGTTTGTTGAAAGTGATGCCGTACTGTTCGAACTCTTCCGTTTCATGCAAGACTTGCGCGATATGCAGCAACGCTTTAGATGGGATGCAACCGACATTTAAACAAACGCCCCCGATGACCGGATAGCGTTCGACCAGAACAACTTTTTTGCCAAGATCGGCGGCGCGAAAAGCAGCGGTATACCCGCCTGGACCTCCGCCTAGAACGACAATTTCGGTATCCAGGTTACTTGTATTGGTGGTCATTAATCGAAGGCTCCTTACAGTAACAACCGTCTGATATCACTTAAGTTTTGCTTGATATGCGCCATAAAACGGGCGCCTTCGGCGCCGTCGATAACCCGATGATCGTAAGTAATGTCTAATGGCAGCATTAAGCGTGGAACAAATTCTTTGCCGTTCCAGACTGGTTGCATTTTGGCACGAGTGACGCCGAGAATAGCAACTTCCGGCGCATTAACGATCGGCGTAAAGGCGGTGCCGCCAAAACCGCCCAGGCTGGAAATGCTCATGCATCCGCCTTGCATCTCACCGGGCATCAGTTTGCCTTGACGGGCTTTTTCGCTTTTTTCCGCTAGATCAAGGGCTAATTCATTAATGCTTTTACTGTCGGCATTTTTTAATACCGGTACAACCAAACCGTTAGGGGTATCAACCGCAATGCCGATGTTGTAATATTTTTTTAAAATCAAACTTTCGCCGTCCGGCGATAGCGAAGCGTTAAAACTTGGGAATTGCTTTAAGGCGGCAACCAGCGCTTTTATGATAAATAATAATCCGGTCAGTTTGACTTCGCCTTTGCCTTTCTCAGCGTTTGAAGCAACGCGAAAAGCTTCCATCTCGGTAATATCGACTTCCTCATGATAGGTTACCATCGGCAGGTTTAGCCATACCCTGCTTAAATTCTGACCTGTCAGTTTTTTGATTTTATTCAGTTTTTGAATTTCCGTTTCACCGAACTGGCTGAAATCGACAGCGGGAATGATGGGAATGCCGACACTGCCAGATGGACTGACGCCCGTGCTCATCGCCTGTTTGACGTAGTTTTTAACGTCGTCTTTAAGAATCCGTCCTTTACGGCCTTGGCCTTGCGCGATCTTGGCAAGATCGACGCCTAATTCGCGGGCGAAAAGACGTACCGAAGGCGATGCGTGTGCTTTTACCGAAAGACCGGTGTCATTAATGGCTGCGGGCGTTGCTAGAATGGTTCGATCCGCCGGTTTTCCCACGTTGGGGGCCGGGGCTGGCGCAGGCGCTTCCGGCGCAGTAACGGGTTTGGTTTCGTTTGCTGCCGGTACTGCCGGTTCGGGTTGCGGCGCAGAAACAACGGGTGGCGAGGCCGCGCCGTTGACCAGTACCGTTGCCACTAAAGTACCTTCGCCGACTTTATCACCTGGTTTGATTAATACCTGCTGGATGGTGCCGCCTGCGCTCGCCGGTAATTCCATGCTGGCTTTATCCGTTTCCAGGGTGGCAATCGGCTGCTCGACGCTGATGATATCGCCCGGTTTAATTAATACTTCAACGACATCAATGCTGGCAACGCCGCCAACATCAGGTACTTTTAGTTCAATAACATCTGCCATGTTGTTATTTTTATCCAAAGAGTTAGGTTAACCAAGGCGCTGCAGCTTCAGCGTTGATCTGGTATTTGGCTATGGCTGAGGCAACGGTTTTTTTATCGATTTTGCCTAGCTCCGCCAAACTATGCAGTGCGGCCAGGGTGACATGCCAGCGGTCTACTTCAAAATATTTCCGCAAATTGCTGCGGGTATCGGAGCGGCCGAAACCGTCAGTACCCAGCACTACATACGGTGCATTAATAAAGGCGCGGACTTGATCGGCAAAGACGCGCATGTAATCGCTGGCGGCAATAATAGGGCCTTCCGCCTTAGCCAGACATTGGGTAATGTGTGCGATTTTAGCCGGTGCTAAGGGATTCAACCGGTTCCAACGCTCGCAGTGATAGCCATCGCGCGCCAGTTCGGTAAAGCTGGGGCAACTCCACAGATCGGATTCCACTCCCCAGTCTTGGCGCAACAGTTCAGCCGCCGCCTCAACTTCCCGGAAGATGCTGCCGGAACCTAATAACTGTACGCGTGGGTTTTTAGTGTTTTCGCCCTGTTTGAAACGATACATGCCTTTTAAGATGTCGGCGGCAGCGCCTTCCGGCATGGCGGGATGAGGGTAATTTTCATTCATTACCGTGATGTAGTAGAAAATATCTTCCTGTTCGGCATACATACGGCGCATGCCGTCCTGAATAATAACCGCCAGTTCGTAAGCGTAGGTGGGATCGTACGAAACGCAATTCGGTACGGTTGCCGACATTAAATGGCTGTGGCCGTCTTCATGCTGCAAACCTTCGCCGTTTAACGTCGTCCGGCCAGCCGTGCCACCCATCAAAAAACCACGAGTACGTTGATCGGCTGCAGCCCAGATCAGGTCGCCGACGCGTTGGAAACCGAACATGGAATAATAAATAAAGAACGGAATCATGGGCACATTATTCGTGGAATAGGATGTGCCAGCGGCAATCCAGTCGCACAGCCCGCCTGCTTCATTAATACCTTCCTGTAAAACCTGGCCTTTTTTGTCTTCTTTATAGGACATTAATTGACCGGCATCCTGTGGCGTATACAACTGGCCGACCTGCGACCAGATGCCCAGTTGCTTGAACATGCCTTCCATGCCGAATGTCCGTGATTCGTCCGGCACGATCGGCACAATGCGGTTGCCGATATTTTTATCCTTTGTCAGGATATTCAACATTCGGACAAAAGCCATGGTAGTGGATATTTCACGACCTTCGCCGCTGGCTTCCAGCAATGCTTTAAAATCGGCAATGGGTGGAATTTCCAACGGATAGGATTTAGCCCGGCGTGACGGCAACGGCCCGCCCAGTTCTTCGCGGCGTTGCCGCATGTAGGTGAGTTCTTTCGAATCTTGACTCAAGGTCAAATAAGCCAGTTTTTGGATATGTTCCTCGGAAACCGGCAGTTCGTAGCGTTCGGCAAAATGTTTGAGTGAATCGTCGCTCATTTTCTTTTGCTGATGGGCCGTGTATTGGGCTTCGCCGGAGGTGCCCATGCCGTAGCCTTTAATGGTTTTCGCCAAGATCACTGTCGGCTGGCCTTTATGGTTGACGGCGGCATGGAAAGCAGCAAACACCTTCGCGGCATCATGGCCGCCCCGGTTCAGTTCCCAAATGTCGCGGTCGGACCAGTCGGCAACCAGCGCTTTCAATTCCGGTGTATTGAAAAAGTGCTCTCTAACGTAAGCGCCGTCTTTGGATTTATAGGTTTGGTAATCACCGTCAACACAGGCCATCATGCGGGCCACCAACAGTCCGTCTTTGTCGCGGGCTAGCAGGGCGTCCCATTTTTGCCCCCAGATTAATTTGATTACATTCCAGCCCGCGCCGCGGAATTCGCTTTCCAGTTCTTGGATGATTTTACCGTTGCCGCGAACCGGCCCATCTAAGCGTTGCAGGTTGCAGTTAATGACAAAAATCAGGTTGTCAAGTTTTTCCCGTCCGGCCATGCCGATAGCGCCCAGCGATTCCGGCTCGTCGGTTTCGCCGTCGCCCAAGAATGCCCAGACTTTACGGTCTTGATTTTGGATTAATTCGCGGTCTTCCATGTAACGCATGAAACGCGCCTGATAGATCGCCATAATCGGTCCCAAACCCATCGATACGGTCGGAAACTGCCAGAATTCCTTCATTAACCAGGGATGCGGATAAGAACACAAACCGTTGCCGCCCACTTCCTGCCGGAAATTATCCATCTGTTCTTGCGTCAACCGGCCCATCATGAAGGCTCTGGAATATTCGCCCGGCGCGGAATGGCCTTGCGAGAAAATCAAGTCGCCGGGAAATTGTTCGGTCGCCGCGCGCCAAAAATGGTTGTAACCGACATCATACAACGTGGCTGCTGAGGCGAAACTGGCGATATGGCCACCGACATTGGTGTCTTTATTGGCGCGCAACACCATCATCATGGCGTTCCAGCGTATATAAGCGCGGATTCTTTGTTCGATGGCGAAATCGCCGGGAAATTTAGCCTGTTGTTCAACAGGGATGGTATTAATGTAGGCGGTATTGGCGCTAAAAGGGATATCGAAGCCGAAATGCCGGGTCAGACTGACTAAACGTTCGATCAAAAAGTGCGCCCGTTCGCTGCCGTCAATCTCAAGTACCGCTTGCAGCGCGTCGATCCATTCCTGCGTTTCCGCCGGATCGATATCTTCCTGGCCGGTAATTTCTGATAAGTTACTGGTGCTCATCTGTGTTTCTGAGACATTTTTCTGCATGGCATTCATTAATATTTTCCTGGCAAGATCAGCCAAATAGCAAATCCGCTATAGTTTGGGCGGGCGAATCAGCAAATCGGCCTGTTAAGCAGTAGTTATCCTGCCTATTATATACAATTGCGTCTGGAGGATGTAGCTTTTGCTGTTCAGGCGTGTTTTTGAAAGTTATTAAAAATAGGGGAGCAGTGGCAAATGTGTATCGGTTATGACGGGAAATTTCCGACTTAAACCCTAGAATATCTTTTAAGAATGACTGTTTCGGGCGGAATTACCAACAAAAATCGACAATTCCGCCATTAGACATGGTTAAAAAGAATGTCTTGATAATTATTAATCCTTGATAACACCGGCGGCAAACCACGGTCCGGGCGCGGCAGGGTTTCCCGCAAAGGCACGGATCAGCAGCACGGGACGATTGTCTCGCGTATCGCCGCAATCGGCGCTTGGCGTTTGTTCGTCGCTATTCATGAGGATGCTATTAATTTTGAAGTCGCCGTTTACACCCAGTTCGACCGGCTCGGAAGTATAAGGATCGGTTTGTAAACTGCCGGTAACGGCGGGGGCAACCGGCGTATTTCGGCAGAACAGCGAAGCCACCACTTGCCTGATGCCCCCGCGCACGCCGACCGTATCGCCGCCGCCCAGTAAGAGGCCTTTACCTTTAGCGATTAATGCGCCATTTGATGTTCTCCCAGCAAGATGATTTTTGCACCGGACAGGAGCACTGAAAAAATCCATTAATGCATTGTCAATATCGTGGTTAATAGATTGCTTCGATAGTGAAAATAAGCGACCTCCATGCAGATCACAGGCTCAAGACTGCCCCTTCGTTTGCCATAAACAGTGGCCTTTCGGCAATCGATTATGGCGTTCGGGTTGGGTAAAAAGCAGGGACGTCGATTAAATAGGCAGTGCAGGGCTTTACCCAACGGATTTTGCTGTGATGGAAGGCGTTGACCACAGCACGTTAAGCATGGCCGGTTTACACCGCTCTACAACCTGCTGTGGTAATTATCGATAGCGCGGACCGATAATTAATACGTACGAGGCCGGATCTTTAAAACACCTGTGATTAACGATGCACCCAATCCGCGCCCAGGGTGCCTTTTAAGCTGCCGAGATAATGTTTGTTGGTCAGCGTAGTCAGCATGCTTTCGACTTTTTTCAGTTTTTTGGTCAAGTCCTGACATTCCGGCGAACCGTAACGGTCTTTGTCTGTTAGGCATTGATTAATATACACTTTATGCTGTTGCCATAGTTTCAGGTCGCGTTGTTGTTTGGTTTTTAAGCGCTCCAGATACCAGTCGCTGGCTAACAGGTAGTCCAGGGTAAATAAACCGCGGATAGCCGGATCGTTAATGGTTTTACCTTCATACTGACCGTAAGCCATAATATGCAGCAAGGCTTGCAACGGCGGACAGGCGTCATTAATGGAGCTGTCTTCAAAATAATACAAGGCGACCCGTTGTTGCGCTTCGCAGATATTTTTGATGCCATCAACATAACTGACCATATCCTGGGTTTCCGGTTTTAGCATAGCTTCATCGAAAACCGAGGTCGGATAATTAAATACCTTGCCGAAAACGGTATGCACAAAGCGTTCCGTAATGCGGTAACCCAAACGGCTAGCACGAATGGTTTTTCCTTCATATTCAAAATCTTCTAGCTTCTCCAGTTGTCCGTTTTCTATTAAATACTTAGGCTCGCGTTGTTCTACCGGCAAACGCGACCAGATCTCAGGGATTAATAAGCTGATGTCATGGTCGATACGCCGCTGTGCGCCGATATAGCCGGCTGCGGTGGAGAAGCCGTCGTAACCGCATAAAATGAAAGAAACCAGTGCGGTATTGAGGTCGGTCGTGGCCGACAAGGCATTGAACGGCCCTTTAGTTAATGCGCCTTCCGAGCCTGCGCCGGTGGTGGACGGCGATTTTCCAGTCAGGCTGCAGATAAAATCCATAAATAATTCAGGCAGTTCCTGATAATGGATGGGGTTATAAACCGCCAAAGGCCGGATGCCGGAAGCGACATCGACCGGGTTATTGCGACGGCCTGTTAATACCGCATTAACCGAAAAGTAAACCGGTTGGTCGTGACGCAAACCGCGCGCAAGACGGGTCGATAGTTCAGCAATATAGCGTTGTTTAGGGTCTAAAAGATCAGGTCTGGCCTGTAAATAACGCACATTAGCGCTGGGCTTGCCATCAACTAGGCGAGGGTGCGCCGACGATACGAAATATTTGCCGTTCTTGGCATGCGCAGCTTTCCGGATGACTTCCCGCATAGGCTCACTAAACTCCTCGAAGTTAACCACATCTTCTAAAATTTCCCGGGCGTCGCTGGTGGTAAGCGGTTGAAAATTAGATATAAAATTGTTTTTACCGGAAAAGTCCTGTTCTGTTTGCAGATCGGTGCCGCGATGGATGGCGTCGTCCGGGCGTTGGAAAAAGCTTTGCTCGCAATTGTTAGTCAGTTTGATGCTCGGATTATGATATTCCGCATTCAGACCCTTTAGTTTAGCCGCGGGCAAAACGGTGGAAGCGGTAATGTCGTCTTCCATTTGTACTTTTTCCGAGGCAATAAAATCCTGCCGCAATTTAAAAATGCGCCATGCGCCTTTTTGATCGAAACCGACACGCAGATAACTGGCGCGTAGTTTTCTGCCGTGAAATTTCAGTTCGTTGCCCGGTTTGCCGTTGACCAGGTCAACCGAGAAATGCTCGCGCCAGTTCCGTTCCCATTCGGTTTTGTAAAAGCGTTTAATCATTAATACCAGCGACAGAATGTGTTGGGGAATTTCTTCCAGCCATTGATTGTATTCGTCTGAATAGTCGGTAACCGATGGTGTTAATAATTTAATGACGGAACCCAAAGTGCGTTTGCTGCTGAGCAAACTGCGCTGATCGCTGCCATGCAAAGAAGGATCGCGGAAACGGTTGGCAAAGTCGTGATCAAAGATTTTTTTGACGGTGTCCATATCTTTATCGAAATCTTCAACGAAAAAATCGCCGGAGATAACCGCGCCGGACAAGGATTTGGAAATCTCGGATTTGCCGCCGCCGGAAACTGTGCTGGGCTTGTGGCAAAAGGTTCCTTCAGGATAAGTACCGACCAACCGCCAGCTCGGCGCATGGGGATGCCGTTCCAGATTGACACGGAAGCCATTCGGATAGATATAGGTATGATTAATCAATAACTTAATCGATTGTTCCTGGTCGTTTTGCAGCCAACTGATACGTTGTTCCTGAATATTCATCTGCGCATCGGCAGGAACAAAAACAATGTCGGTATGATGAGTGTCGATACCGTAACCCGATTCTTTAACCAGTAGAGTTTGTCCGAGCAGGTTTTTCGCCTGTTCAAACGACGGTTTGGGTGCGAGATCGGATGCGCTGGGGATGTGCAATTCGCCCAAAATAACCCGTGGAAACGCCAACGCGCCGCCGGCGTGTTCTTCTTCGCAATCGCCGTACAGGTTGGCGGCGTAACTGATCTGGGATTTGATCTCTTTCTTGCTGTATCCGAAATAATTGTCGGCAATAATGGTAACGATCACCCCTTGCATATTGCGGCAAACCAGCTTAAAGGGCTTGCCGTTGTTATACAATTCGGCCTCATCTTCCCAACACATGCCATCTTTGCGTTGACGCGGTGTGGCGTCCTTAATGTTTGGCAGACCCAGTTCTTTCTTCCGGCACTTCACTAAGTGCGGCGCTAGAATAATGCAGCCGGTATGGCCGGTCCAGTGGTCGATATCCAGGGCGGAATCGTTCTCCGGCAGGAAAGGATCGCCGGCATTGCCAAAGATGGATTCGACGAAATCCAGATTGGAAACCAGTCCACCCGGTGCAAAAAAACGAACTTCCATGGTTTTTTCCGGAGCTTCCGGGGAAATTCCTGGCAACACGATAGGCCGCAATAACAAGGAAACCCAGAGCTTGGCCGACGCTTCCTGATTAATGGTAAACGGCAACGCAAGCAGATCGTCAGGCGGAATTAATGCCGTCATTAATAAATTGGCGTAGGCGTTGACGGGGACTTCGCTTTTATCGGCGGGTACAGGCAGACCGCCCGCAACAATGTGAAAAACCCCTTGAGTCGTGCGTTTATCGTTCTGCGGATTGTGTAGAACGCCTTGCTGTATGCGGTAAGAATCCAGATAAGCGGAGTGGAATTCATCGGCCTGATAGGGCAGGGAAAGCTCTCTGGCAATGCCTTTTTGTTCAAGAACAAAGGTTTCGCCGGGCAGGCGAATAGCGGCATTAATGCGGTTCGATTCCAGATATTGGTTAAGAAAGTTTTCGATACGTTGATCGGCCGGACAGCGGTATTGCGTTAACAGACGCCGCTGTTGGGAATATTTTTTTAATAAGCCATTGGCAATATTCAAATATTGCCGGTCGTCGTCCAGATCGCAGGGAGGCTGGCCTAAGGCGGCTAATTGCAGATTAATGTGCTGGTGCTTCTGTTGCCGCCGTTCTTTCTTGGCGTTAAATTCTGGCGGCAGGGTACTTACGTTCATAGGTTATAGCTCCACAGCGTGTTCTTGCGAATGATTAATAGCATAGTATTATTCAAAATTAATCGCTCATGCCAAGAAAAATTTAGCGAAAGCCACGGTTTTTTCATTAATGGATCGTTTACGAAGGATGGTTAAGTTGCTGGTTATCGACATGTTAATTCAGCAAAATAAAGGAAAAAGCAAGGTATATGGCCAATTTAGAATAAAAAATCGAATGAAATGTTTGCAAGGGGCAGACAATCGCTCGGTGTTCGAAAATCTTTGACGAACAATACCCCACGTATCACGTGTTGAAAACGCCCGCCGCAGGGTGCAGCAGGCGAAAGCCGTGGTGCGCCGCATGGACGTCAATTAGCAGCACTGCCTTTCAGTTAACGCGCCCTGCGTCTCTTTTGATTAATCGCTTACATGTTTCAACTGGAAAATACAGCGCGCCACAACATGCGGTATGCAAGCAATTCCGGTATAATTTGCGCCATTTAACGCAATACAGTAAGGATTATGTCGAAAATTAATAAAGTAGTACTGGCTTATTCCGGCGGTTTGGATACTTCCGTCATCCTTAAATGGCTGCAAGATGTCTATCAATGCGAAGTGGTCACTTTTACCGCAGATTTGGGCCAAGGCGAGGAAGTGGAACCGGCCCGCGCTAAAGCGCAATCATTGGGTATTAAAGAAATCTATATTGATGATTTACGCGAAGAATTCGCTCGGGATTTCGTTTTCCCCATGTTTCGCGTCAATACCATTTACGAGGGCGAATACCTGCTCGGCACGTCGATTGCCCGGCCGTTAATCGCCAAGCGCTTGATTGAAATTGCCAATGAAACCGGCGCAGAAGCCATTTCGCACGGGGCAACCGGCAAAGGTAACGACCAAGTGCGCTTTGAACTGGGCGCGTATGCTTTGCGCCCCGATATTCACATCATCGCGCCGTGGCGGGAGTGGGATTTAACCTCGCGCGAAACATTAATGGCGTATGCCGAACAGCACAGCATTCCGGTAGAAATGAAGAAAGGTAAGGCGTCGCCGTATTCCATGGACGCCAATTTGCTGCATATCAGCTATGAAGGCCGCGTTTTGGAAGATCCGTGGGCGGAACCGGAAGAAGATATGTGGCGGTGGACGGTATCGCCGGAAGCCGCGCCGGATAAGCCGACCGTCATTGAATTAACTTACCGCCAGGGCGATATTGTCGCCATTGACGGCGTTGTGATGTCGCCTGCCGAGGTACTGGCGCACTTGAACAAAGTCGCGGGCGCTAACGGGGTAGGGCGGCTGGATATCGTCGAAAATCGCTACGTCGGCATGAAATCGCGCGGATGTTACGAAACGCCTGGCGGCACGGTAATGTTGAAGGCGCACCGCGCCATCGAGTCATTAACTTTAGACCGCGAAGTGGCGCATTTGAAAGACGAGTTAATGCCGCGCTACGCTTCATTAATCTACAACGGCTACTGGTGGAGTCCTGAACGCAAGATGCTGCAAACCATGATCGATGCTTCGCAAGCGAATGTGAACGGCAGGGTACGGGTTAAGCTGTATAAAGGCAATGTCATCATTGCAGGCCGCGCCTCCGATACCGATAGTCTGTTCGACCAAAGCATCGCTACGTTTGAAGACGACGGCGGCGCTTACAATCAAAAAGACGCAGAAGGTTTCATTAAACTTAATGCATTGAGAATGCGTATCGCGGCGGCGAAAAAAAGTCAGGCAAAATAGTAGACTGACGCGGTTTTACTTGTATAATCAATCAGCTGACGGTTACGAAATGTAGCCGTCTTGCCATTGGTTTGCCACTAATTAATAGCCCGGTTGCATTGCAAAAGGGCGGATAAATAAGAGCGACATGCAAGAAAAACGCGGCGAAATTGTTAAATATCAAGGGGTTGCGCAAACAATTCCGTCACATCAGCAGTTGATAAAAGTCAACCGGCTGTTGGCGGCTGCCGTTTTTTTTCTGATGACGCTTGTTGTAATCTTCGGTTTTTTTCTGGCGCCAGAAGCTCAAATTGCCTTTAACAAAGCTAAAAATAATCCGGCTATTCCTGTAAAGGAGATGAATCCGGTCATTTCTCCGGAAGTTAATGCGCTGAAAGGCCAATTAATCGGCATCGTCAGCGGTTCCATCGAAAGTAAATTGAATTCCCTGGAACTGAGCGTGAAAACCGGCACCGTTGAAAGTGCGCTAGGAACTATTGCCGAATTAAAAAATGACGTACATACGCTACGAACCTATTCCGAATTGCCCAAAAAAGCGGAAGTAGCGGTTTCCAATCAGGATTTAGCCAAAGAAATCACGCATTTGAAAGACTTGATCTACATGAGCCTAGCTTCCTGCGGTTTGATGTTTGCAGCGGCGGCTGGTGTTTGGGTGAGATATCGTAAGCGTTTGCCGTACAAGGATATTCGTTCGGGATATTTGGGGAAACGCTAAGTATTAAATACGCTTGCCGTGCTTCGTTACAATCATTACCAGCGCGCCACTATTTTTCGCGAAAGCTAAAATGGGGTCCAATCCGATTTCAGCAGCGAAAAATGACGTGGCGAGTTTGCCTTCGGCGGCCTGCGTTCGTCCCGCTACAGCCCAAAACACAAAACATCGGCTTCCGCCTTGCTTCGTATTTTGACCTTGCGCGAATTGACTTGACGCCGTGTCGTATGGCCTTGCATTTTGACTACGCACTACGCTTGCGCTCCAACTCCGTCAAAACGCCCGGCCTCTACAGCTACGCAGGGGTCGTCGTACATCGCTCGGCTTCGCTCGCTTCCATGTACTCCTTCATGGTGCGTTTAAGCCTATCATTAATCTTTCAGACATAAAAAAACCGCCGCGTCAAAAGAAGATCGGCGGTTTTGTAGCCGGTAAACCCCGCTTAAATCTTACTTGGTGCTAACGTATTTGTACAAAGCGTCAATCGCTTGGTCTTTGCCGTAGCCAGCTGTAGTAACGGCTTTGTTTTTCATGATTTCATCCAATGCTTTCGGCATGCCGCCGCGGCCGTTGGTCAATACCTCTTCGAATTTAGCGCGATCCAAAGTCCCTGCTTTGATGTTTTCAGTCAATTGTGGATTAGATTTAATATCGTGGCAAGTGCCGCAGCCGCGACCAAAAGCGCGGTCATAAATCTTTTTGCCGATGTCGGTTTGTTCATCTGCAAAAGCAGCACTGCTTAATGAAATTAACGCCGCGCCTGCTAAAAATCCTAATGTTTTTTTCATGTTGACCTCTCTGGGTGGTTAAAAAAGAGCTTCAGTTTTCCTTAGGCTCATGCATTTTTTATAATTTAGAGCCTAAAGGATAAGAAAAATAAGCAGATATTTCAAATTTTTTTATGCCCCGCCAGCTAATTAACTTTCGTTGGCAATATTATCGACAATTAATATGAACCGCGACTGAATGTTGCTACGGCCCTGTAATTTACCGGTTTTATTGAAGTAATTCATGTGCATCCGGCGCACTGCCGGTAAACCATTCAAGCCGGTTATGCAGAGTTACCACTTCGCCGATAATGATAATAGTCGGTGCTTTTATGGATTGGCCTGCGACTATTTCGGGTAGAGTAGCCAATGTGCCGGTTACGACTTTTTGGTTATCTGTTGTACCTTGCTGGATTAAAGCAATCGGCAAGTTTTGCGGGCTGCCATGTCTGATTAATGCCTGACAGATTTGTTCCAATCCTTCCAGACCCATGTAGATAACCACCGTCTGGTTGGGCAAAGCGAGTTGCGTCCAGTTTAGGTTGACCTGATTGTCTTTTAGATGACCGGTGACGAACACGCAAGATTGCGCGTAATCGCGATGCGTTAAGGGAATTCCTGCATAACTGGCGCAGCCTGAAGCCGCGGTAATGCCGGGTACGACCTGAAACGGAATGCCTTGCGCCATTAATGTGTCGATTTCTTCGCCGCCGCGGCCGAAAATGAAAGGATCGCCGCCTTTCAGCCGCGCCACGCGTTTGCCTGTTTTAGCCAGTTCGGCCAATAGTTCATTAATGGAATCTTGCGGCAGCGTATGCCGGTTTCGTTGTTTGCCTACATGGATTTTATCCGCATCGCGCCGGGCCAGATCGAGAATGTCCGGCGATACCAAACGGTCGTAAACGACGACATCCGCCTGTTGCAGTAACCGTAGTGCGCGGAAGGTTAACAAATCCGCTGCGCCGGGTCCTGCGCCGATTAGATAGACTTCGCCGCTAGTTTGCCCTTCATTAATGCCGTTCAATTTTTCAGCCAGCATGGCTTGGGCTTTTTCCATACGGCCGGCAAAAACCTGTTCGGCAATATTGCTTTGAAATACATTTTCCCAAAAGATGCGCCGCTGTTGAACGGAGGCGAACTGTGTTTTGACTTTTTCCCGGAAAGTTTGCGCTAATTCCGCCAGTTTTCCGTACGCTGGCGATATGGCGGCTTCGATTTTAGCTCGAATCAAACGCGACAATACAGGTGCGGCACCGCCCGAGGAGACGGCAACAATAATTGGCGAACGATCGACAATCGCCGGAAAAATAAAGCTGCTTAAAGTTGGAGTATCCACCACATTAACGGGAATACCCTGTTGCTTAGCCGCATCGGCAACTTGTTGATTTACCGCTTTATCGTCGGTTGCGGAAACAATCAGCCGGTAATTAATAACATCGCTGACTGTAAACTCTTTTTGCCGCAACTGTAATCCGAGTTCCGTTTGCATTGCCAGCACATCCTGATTAAATGTTTTAGCTATGACAGTAAGGCATGCGCCTGCTTGCGCCAGTAAGCGGATTTTTCTGGCGGCGATTTCGCCGCCGCCAACAATCAGGCAAGGTTGATCTTTAAGATTGAAAAATAAGGGAAAATAGTCCACAAATGAGTGATAGGCCCACTTAACAAAATGGTATTATAGACAATCTTGCTAGACAACGAATTACAAATTGGACATGCTAGAAACAATCGTCAGAAATTTTAACCTGGAAGTGGACGCCAGCGGTCTCAACTGTCCCTTGCCCTTATTGCGATTGAAGAAAGCATTAATGGAAGCGGGCAGTGGAGATGTTATTAAAATCATCGCTACCGATCCGGCGGCGCATTTGGATATCGGCGTTTTTGTCGAGCAAGCCGGACACTGTTTGCTGGAGTTCAGCCGTCAGCAGCAAACGCAAATTTTTTTCATCAAGAAAAAATAGAAAAAGCAGTCGTACTCCCTGCAAATTTCATTTATCCAGCGCGCCACTATTTTTCGCGAAAGCTGAAATGGGGTCCAATCCGATTTCAGCAGCGAAAAATGATGTGGCGAGTTTGCCTTCGGCGGCCTGCGTTCGTCCCGCTACAGCCCAAAACACAAAACATCGGCTTCCGCCTTGCTTCGTATTTTGACCTTGCGCGAATGGCTTGACGCCGTGTCGTATGGCCTTGCATTTTGACTACGCACTACGCTTGCGCTCCAACTCCGTCAAAACGCCCGGCCTCTACGGCTACGCAGGGGGCGTCGTACATCGCTCGGCTTCGCTCGCTTCCACGTACTCCTTCAAAGAGTTCTTTAATGCACTGTCAATAGCGCTTTTCGCGAATTCTTGCCTTAATCTGAAGTAGGCAAACTAAAAGCACTAAATAAACTATGTTATATAACACATTAAACTGCGCTATTTCCCACAATTTGTTCTAAAACCCACGTTAGTAGCGGGTCTCAGTGATTCTAAAAATTTGTTAAACTATGTTATTTAGCACATTTAGTCATATTTCCCTTGGTTTTCCCATGCCTTTACCTCGCTGCGTAGCTAAAAAAATCACTCAACACTACCTATGCATCAATATATATAAAACGATTGATGACTTAAAAGTGAAAATAAAACAAAAAGATATAGCTGTTTCAGCTCAAAAAAGGCTCTGCTTAAATGTTGGTCGCATAATAACTATTATTGGCATGATTAATGCTTTAATATTAGGGCGCTTTACGATTATGCTAAGCGCTTGTAATTACCGTTATACATTCCCGGAGAGGATTAAATGAAATATTCAACATTAAACTACTGTTTTCTTGCAGCTTTATTGGCTGCCGGCCAGGCTTTTGCTCATACCGGAGTAAGAGATAAGGTTGTCGAAGGCACTTCCATTTATACTGCCTTTAGTTTAACTCACGGTTGCGCTTCCGGTTCTGCAGGCAAACAGCCCGTCCAATCTTATCCCGTTGTTGGTCAATCGGCCGTTTTTCCATACGGAAATAACGTAGTGTGGCGCGACAAGGCGGGCGCCATTATCCAAAAAGGCGGGAACGGTAATGATACCATCAGTGTAGCCACTTTAAGCTTGGGTGTCTCTGGAGTTGATGGCGGCACAGTTTTTAAGACCATAGAAGAAATTGTCAATAGTGAGGGTGTTGTTCAGGGCTTGTTGTGGAAAGACGGCGTTATGGCGCCACAAATGGCCACATTACCGCTATTTAGAGTCACGGCACCAAAAATCGCCAATAATTGCGTGGAAAACTTAAAAATTCGCATTGGTGTTATTAACTACTGTGATGTCGGTAAAACTGCTGCTGATGACGGTAAAGGCCCATATAAAGCGCCAAAAGATCTTCTTAACAAGAAAATAAAGATGGTGAATTCAGAAAAGACAGGCTTTAAACAAAAAAGTCCATCGCAGGTCAGCCAATTTTTTGAAGACATGCCAAAAGGCAACGGCGACAACAACCGCGCGGACTGGTGGTTTACTGCACTCGATGGCGGCAGCATTTACTACAACGATCCGGATGTGTTGCAACCAACTTTTTGGACAACGATGACGGTAACAAACACACCTGAAGATTTGGCAAAATGCACCGGCACCAAAACCGATGTCTCCGTAGAACCTAATGGCGCGGCGTTCGATGAAATCCTAAGCCCGGCAAACACTCAGCCATTTGTTCCTGCAAACGCCCAAAATAATTTGTAAGAAATTATTGTTATAAATAATTAATCATGTCTTAACATGTTAATTAATAACTAAAATCCCCGCTTTTCCAGTGATGGCCGTGCAATGCGGCCATCACTGGATTATTTGTGCTTCATAATAATTTTGGTTGCTTCCTTATTAGTTTTAAGCGGAAAATCTAATAAAATGCATTCAAAGATGTAACAGGGTTAGATTATTTTACGATTTAACAATTTAATCGACTTGTAAAACGACTTGTGTGGTATTCGAGGTCACTAAAATGAAAACAATGAAGCTAAAAAAATTATTCCTGTCATTAATAATTATCGGTTATGTTTGTTTGGCGTCTGCGCATGAGCAAGCTGGTACGCTCGGGAGAAAAAATTCGACCGCCGCCGGCACCGACATTTTCCAAATCGATTGTTATGACGACGATAATGGAGATCCGCATCATCTTATTGCCAACGTATCAGATCTACGGCCGGTAAACCCGGCTCTAATCGGAATTCAAATAACTTCGCTCACCACGGGCCAAGAAAGCAAACTGAGCATCGATCCGAAAGATAACGACGGCAAAGCCAGCGCGGATGTGAAAGTAGTAAGTGACAGAGGTCCTTATCAAGTAAAAATACAAAGAATTCGAACACCAAAAGACAAGAAAGGTGTGGAAGTTTATTTTATGGTTTTCCATTGTGAAACGGCAACCGGTGCGCATACAGGCACTTCTGATCCGGTTATGAAACAAAATCAATAGTTTTTAACAAAATTAATGCATTGAGAAAACTATAATTGCATTAATGACTAGTTGCGCTTGACGGTTAGTGCATTTTTATAACAAATTAATCAATAATGAATACTGCACGGTAATCGTGCGTTAAAATGAAATTACGTTGTTTGTTGTTGATCTGGTTACTGTTGACGATAATTTACGGTTGTACTTCCGTCAAATCTTGGGAGCGCGGTACGCTTGCTAAACCGCAAATGGCTCAGGAACCAACTCCCTTACAAAGTGTGATTCGGGCGCATATCTATTCAAGCCGGGAAGCGGCAGGAACAGCTGGTGCTGCGCAAGGAGGCGGCTGTGGCTGTTATTAATGGCAAAACCAGATTGAACAGCCAATCGCGCGGATGTTCTGAACAAATTTCACCATCATCCCCCCTTTTATCGGCTTTGACCGGCGCTGCATTAATGCTGCCTGGTTTGCTGTATCCGGCGGCGCAAGCGGCCGAAAGCGATTCTCTGGATTTTCAATACAGCCATTATCAGGAAGGTAAACGGCAGATTACAGGCTTGTCGTCGGACGAAGAGACCGGTGAATATAAAATAGGCGGCATTAAAAATGCCTACAACCCGATTGAAGTCGAAAGTCTGCACGGACACGCCAATGTCAGCTTAAGCGACCGCGTCAAATTTGCTTTTAACTATACGCAGGATACCTGGGGCGGTGCCACACCCGTTGCCACAGCACCCGCCGTTTTCGGTAACAACCGTGAGGTTTATTCCGACGCTGGCACTATAGCAGGTGCATCGCCGTTGCTAACCGGTCAAAACGGCGGCAAGGTATTATTTGATAGCAATCGCAAGCCGGTCGCATACGCTCTACCCGGCGAGCCGGACAGCGGCTTGCTTTCCAGCCAGCAATTAACCCACGTACTCGCTTCGGCGTCGCCGGAAACCCGCAAGCAAGGCGATTTCAAATTAACGCACGAATGGAATGAAGCAGCGTTGAGTTTAGGTGGCGGCATTTCGGTTGAAGACGATTATGAATCGCGCTTCGGCAATATCGGCGGGCGATGGGACCTTAACCAAAAACTGACTACGCTGAATCTGGATTTAAGCTATACCAACAGCGATACTCATGCCGTTCTCGATCACGATTCGCTACCTTATCTTGACTACAGCCATTACCGCGCAAACGGTCAATTAACTAAAACCAAGGATTCGGCGCAGTCCAGTATTTTAAGCGGCGGCCGTCAGGATTGGGCCAGCCATTTCGGCATAACTCAGATTATTAATAAGAATGCATTGATGAGCGCGGATATAGGTTACACTCGTAGCACGGGTTATCTATCCAATCCTTACAAAGCGGTCAGCGTTGTTTTTATCGATCCGCTCAATCAGAACGGTAATTTGCCGCCTGGAATTATTCAAGGCAAGCTAAAACCCTTGCTGGAACAGCGCCCGGAAGTTCGCAATCAATGGAATTTGGGCGGACGTTATGTACAATTCATTAATAGCCTGGATGCCGCTTTGCATTTCGATTACCGGTTTTCTGCGGACGACTGGGGCATTCATTCGCACACGTTCGAAGCCGATTGGGTGCAACCGCTGGGCAACGGCTGGACGCTTACGCCGCGTGTGCGTTATTACTCGCAAAGCGCAGCGGATTTTTATACGCCATGGCTGGTATCGGAACAAGCTTATCGACAACAGCCTGCCAATACCGGCAGGAATCCGGCATTGCCTTATAATCCGAATAAATTGCCTGATCATTTTTCCAGCGATCACCGTTTATCCGGTTTCGGTGCGTTGAGCGGTGCGCTGACAGTATCTAAAACCTTCGGTAAAGCCGTGACTTTGGAAACCGGGTTTGAATATTATACCCATCAGGGATCGTTCAAACTGGGCGGCGGCGGAGAAAACGCCTTTGCCGACTTCGATTACTGGCTGGCCAATGCAGCAGTCAAAGTTAATTTGGACACATTTGTCGGCAGCAGTCACGATCAGCATGCGCAGCATGGCGAACACGGCCATCACCACCACGGCAGCCATGCGCCAGCCGGTGTCATGTTCGATCATTTACTACCGAAAGCGGGCGATATGATGGTGGGCTACCGTTACATGTACGGCAGTCAGGGCGGCACGATATTAAATGGCGATGTTGCTGTTAATGATTCGGCGATTGTTAATCGCGGTTGCGGGCCGAACCCCTGTTTTCTCAAACCGGCCAGCATGAATATGACCATGCACATGCTCGATCTCATGTATGCGCCGACCGATTGGCTGACATTAATGCTGATGCCGCAGTTTATGGACATGAGTATGAACATGAAACGGCTCAGCGGCGCGCCGAATGACGACGTGGCGAATAACAACATCGGCAATTCTGCCGGATCGAACATCGGCGAACATATAGAGCACCATGTCCAAAATGGCCATGAAACTGGCGGCATCGGCGATCTGGGTATGTATGCATTATTTAAATTCTTTGATGATGGTACGCATCATTTTCATGCTACCGCAGGTTTAAGTGCGCCGACTGCCGATATTAATATCCAGTTGCGCCGTAATCATCAGGTTGAAGGCGGCTTTATCCATTACGGCATGCAGTTGGGTAACGGCACTTGGGATTTTAAACCCAGCCTGACCTACACCGGCCAGCTTGAAGAGTTCTCTTGGGGAGCACAAGTCAACGCTACTGTGCGTTTGGAAGACAAGAACAAGTCCGGCTATGCGTTGGGCGATATATTTCAGGCCATGGCGTGGAGCGGCTACAATTTGACCGACTGGCTGAGCGCTTCCGTTCGTGGCGTTTATACCACGCAGGGCAGCATTAATGGCCGTTTCAACGGCTTAATTAATCAATTCGGGCCGATGGATTATCCGGGCAGTTACGGCGGCAAGTTTTGGGATATTGGTTTTGGTCTCAGCGCTGCTATACCGTCGGGCGATTTGGCGGGCAATCGCGTCAGCGTGGAGTGGTTGCAACCGGTCAAAGACGACGTTAATGGTTATCAGCTTGAGCGCGACGGAACGCTTTCCGCCACCTGGAGTCTGGCGTTTTAACGATGACGAGCAAGCTTATGGACAACTTATTAATAAATATAGCGTTTAAGCTAACAAAATTGATATTTTGTTTATTCATGTCAACCGGTTTTTTAATGCATCCGGTGAATGCTAAACCGATCGGCAAATCCGCAGATTTAGCCAAAGACGCGCTACATTTGACGGAAAACAACGGCGCATTAACATTAACCGTTGCCCAGGTGTCATTGCCAACAGTGTTAAAATATATAGCCGAAAAACACCGGTTTTCGCTTCATTTATCAGACCTGCCTGAGCAATTAGTTAATGCCAATTGTACCGGCGCCGACTTGCCGCGCGTGTTGATCTGTTTGTTACAAAACAAAGCCGATATCGTGTTTCGTTATCAGCCTAGCGATGCTAATCATCAGCCGAAACAAACAATTGCCGAGGCATGGGTAGTACCTTCAACTGTAAATAAACCCGGAATGAATACCGACGAGACGGAGTTACCTGTTCCTGCGCCTATTGAACAAACACAGACATCGAGCGAAACCGCTACGTCAACAGAGAACAGAATTAATAAGCTGTTGACGCAAGCGCAAGAAAATAATCCGCAACAAAAAGCAATGGCTTTGGGTGCTTTGTTATCAACCGGAAGGAAAGACGATCCGGCTATAAGAGATGTACTGGAACAGGCACTAACCGATCCAAACCCGGAAGTCCGGGTGCAAGCCTTATCCACCTTCACGCACTGCGAAGGAAATGACGCCCTGGCTGCGATTCAACAAGGGTTGCATGACGAGTCGGCAGACGTACGTCTGATCGCGGTTGAAGGAATTAAAGACGATATTGCTTTGTTGCAGCAAATGATTAATGACAAGAACGAAGCCGTTCAAAGTTTGGCCGAAATTAAATTACAAATACTCGCACAACGGCCTAGTGTTGAGTACATTGCACAATGACCAAGCATACATTTATGTTATCTTATTAACCATTTACCATCTATAAAAATCATGATAAATCAGTTTTTTATAAAATACTTGCTGATTGTATGGGCTATGTTTTACTGTCTCAACCTCGGCGCAGTGGAAATAGGCCAAAATATGTCGACTTGTTCCTTATCGCAATTTACAGGGTCATCAGCACAACCTGCGGGTGCCACATTAAACCAATACAAGGGGAAAGTAATCTATGTCGATTTCTGGGCGTCCTGGTGCGGATCGTGCGCTAAATCATTTCCGTTTTTAAATGATCTGCATACGCGATACAAAGATCAGGGTTTACAAATTGTTGCAGTGAATCTGGATGAAAACATCGACGACGCCAACTCTTTTATCGCCAAACATCCGGCCGGTTTTCCGGTTATGACCGATGCCACCAAGCAATGCGCCAAAGATTTCGACGTTAAAGCCATGCCGTCTTCCTATATTGTTGACCGTAAAGGTGTAGTGCGTCATATTCATCTGGGTTTCAATCCCGGCGAAGCAGAGGATTTACAAAAAATAGTGGAAAAATTGTTGAACGAAAAGGTCTCCGGGTAACAGTTTCAAGCTGATTTGAATCGATTAACGATTAATAAACCGTGTACGGATTGCATTAATCCGGCATCGTACATTAACGGATGACCAAGTCGTGCGCACTCGTCCGCTTCGGTATTTTCAAAAGGCATTCAAAGCCATGGGAACGCCGTGCGACATTCAATTGTTTACACGTACGCAAGCAGAAGCAGATCAGGCCGCGACCCAGGTTATCGCCGATGTGCAACGCTTGGAGGCTCGTTATTCGCGTTATAAAGACGACAGTTTTTTATCTGAAATCAACCGGATAGCAGCAAAGGGCAAAGCGATAACGGTGGATGAAGAAACCGCCAATCTGCTGAATTATGCCCATACCTGTTATCAGCAAAGCGACGGTTTATTCGATATTACGTCCGGCATTTTGCGCCGCGCCTGGCGTTTCGATACGGGAGAATTGCCCGAACAGTCGTTAATCGACAATTTACTGCCGTACGTCGGCTGGCGCAAAGTGTCCTGGCAGAGGCCTGAACTGGCGTTTTCAGTGCCGGGCATGGAAATCGATTTCGGCGGTATCGTTAAAGAATACGCGGTAGACCGTGCGGCGTCGCTCTGTTATGCCCAAGGCATCCGGCATGGCGTTATCAATCTGGGCGGCGATATTAAAGTGATCGGACCCAGAGCAGATAACACACCGTGGCGCGTAGGTATCCGCCATCCGCGTACGCACAATGCCGTGGTGGATACTATCTGCTTGAATGCAGGCGCACTGGCCAGCAGCGGCGATTACGAACGCTGCATCGTCATTAATGGTGTTCGCTACGGCCATGTATTGAATCCGCTGACTGGTTGGCCGGTGCGTCATCTGGCGGCAGTCAGTGTACTCGGCGATTTCTGTGTGGTGGCGGGTAGCGCCGCAACAATCGCCATGCTTAAAGAAGAACAGGGGCCGTCATGGTTAGCGGAACTCAGCCTGCCGCATCTTTGGGTTGATGTGACCGGCCAAGTGGGCGGCGATCTGAGCAATCAGGCAGGATAAAATTAAACTTCTTCCTTAACAATCGGTTAATACCAAGAAGGAGTACATGGAAGCGAGCGAAGCCGAGCGATGTACGACGACCCCTGCGTAGCCGTAGAGGCCGGGCGTTTTGACGGAGTTGGAGCGCAAGCGTAGTGCGTAGTCAAAATGCAAGGCCATACGACACGGCGTCAAGTCATTCGCGCAAGGTCAAAATACGAAGCAAGGCGGAAGCCGATGTTTTGTGTTTTGGGCTGTAGCGGGACGAACGCAGACCGCCGAAGGCAAACTCGCCACGTCATTTTTCGCTGCTGAAATCGGATTGGACCCCATTTCAGCTTTCGCAAAAAATAGTGGCGCGCTGGGCGATAATTAATCATATCATTAATACAACATTAACTATTTCATGAATGATAAACAACTACACAGCTCTGCCAACCTCTGGATTTATCTAACCGTTTTTATTACCGGCGCGTCGGTCATGGTGATCGAACTGCTGGGAACGCGCATGATAGCACCGTTTTACGGAGCCAGTTTGTATGTCTGGTCGTCGTTGATTTCAGTCACGATGATTGCATTGGCCATCGGCTATTTTACCGGCGGGCGCTGGGCGGACCGCGCGCAACGCACGGGTTTATCATTAATCATCGCACTGGCTGCGCTGTTTACGCTATTAATACCCTGGGCTACCAGACCGGTGTTGCTGGTGACCGATTCCCTAGGGTTGCGCGGCGGTGCGTTCACCAGTGCGCTGGTGTTGTTTATGCCTAGCTTGACATTGCTGAGTATGGTCGGCCCATTCGCCATTAAACTGGCGACTGCTAAATTGGAAGGCGTGGGCGCCAGTTCCGGTTCTATTTATGCGGTCAGCACGTTAGGCAGCGTCATAGGTACGTTATTACTGGGTTTCTTTCTGTTTCCCTGGGTCGGTTCCCGGCAGATATTAATCAGCACGGCGCTGGTGCTTTTCGTGTTGGCGTTGCTGGTGGCGATTATCGAGCAAAAACGCTCGGCTTTAAAAATTACGGTGTTGCCTTGCGTGGCATTAATGATTACCGGACTGTGCCTGCTGCCGTTGTGCATTAATGCCGGTCAAGCGCCGTCAGACAACCGCTTTCAAGTTCTGTCGGAACGCGAAAGCTTGTACGGCTATGTCCGCGTAATCGATCAGGAAAGCAAAAACTTGCGCTTTTTAACGTCAGACGCCTCCATGATCGGCGCGGCAAATATTACTGATGGCGCAAATCGGTTGACTTACCAAGATATCGTCGCATTAATCCCGGCGATTAAACCGTCGATTAAAAAGACTTTATTAATCGGTCAGGGGGCAGGGCACATGGCTATGGCCTTGCAGCAAAAATACAGCATTGTAGTCGATACGTTGGAAATCGATCCCGCCGTCGCAGAAGCCGCCAGCACGTATTTTGGCTTTAAGCCCAACGGCAAAGCTGTAATTGGCGACGCCCGCTACGAAATCCGTCATTTAACTGGGCCTTACGATCTGATTATCCACGATTGCTTTACCGGCGGCTCGGAGCCTTCGCACTTATTAACGGTAGAAACCCTGCAGCAACTGAAAGGTTTATTATCGCCCGATGGCATGTTGGCGCTGAATTTCGTCGGATTTGGCGAAGGCGAAGGGCAGCGCGGTTTGGCATCCGTTTCTCATACCCTGAAACAGGTCTTTGCCGAGCAATCCTTATATATCTCGGAACCCGGCGAAGCCTTTAATGATTTTATTTTTCTGGCCGGTAATCAGCCACTGGATTTCGCCGTTTCTACGCTCTCCGCTGAACAAACAGCTTGGCTCAATCAACGCCGATATGCGATTAATGCTACAGATGGTTTAGTTCTTACCGACAACCTCAATCCGCTGGAACATCTGCAAATCCGCAAATCGGAGCGCTATCGCGAGGTGTTGCTTAGTTGGTTTGGCGGTGATTTGTTAATTCGTTAAGTTTTTGCTTGAATTAATAGTTACTTAACCCGCATCCCCGCTACTGCTCCAATATCCGGACTTAATACAAAAATATCCTTGCCGCCAGGCCCGGCCGCCAGCACCATGCCTTCAGAGCTGCCGAACTTCATCTTACGCGGGGCAAGATTGGCTAATACCACAGTCAACCGGCCTTCCAGTTCTTCCGGCTTATAAGCCGATTTTATCCCGGCAAACACCGTCCGCGTTTCGTCACCGATGTCCACCGTCAGTTTCAGTAGCTTATCGGCTTCCGGTATAGCTTCCGCCTTGACGATACGGGCGACACGCAAATCCAGCTTGGCGAAATCATCAATGATGATTTCCGGTGCGATTGGTTCGAATTGTTTAGGCTTCGGCTTGTCGGTTGTTTTTTCGAGCGTTTCTTTTGACGCTTCGACAATGGCGGCAATTTTGTCTGGATCAACTCTAGTCATCAGCGGTTTGAATTCATTAATGGTATGATCGCCCAAAAATTGTATATCGTTAATCCAGCTGTGCGAAGAAACATTCAAAAACAACTCGGCTTCCTTCACCAATACGGGCAAGACGGGTTTTAAATAAGCTGCCAATACGCGGAACAGATTCAAGCCCATCGTGCAAACCTCATGCAGATCCTGATCCTTGCTGTCTTCCTTGGCAAGTAACCACGGTTTTTTGTCGTCGATATAAGCATTAGCCTTATCCGCCAACGCCATAATTTCGCGCATGGCTTTGGCGAATTCGCGGGTTTCGTACAATTCGGCAATAGGTTCGTTGGCATTAATGAATTCATCAAATAAGGCCGGTTCCGCATTGGTGGCGGATAACCTGCCGCCAAAACGCTTACCAATAAACCCGGCGCACCGGCTGGCGATATTGACGACCTTGCCGACCAGATCGGAATTGACCCGTTGGCTGAAATCGTCGAAATTAAGATCGATGTCGTCCACGCCTGCGCTGAGCTTGGCGGCGAAATAGTAACGCAGGTATTCCGGATTGAGATGATCCAGATAAGTCCTGGCTTTGATGAAAGTGCCGCGCGATTTAGACATTTTTTCACCGTTCACCGTCAAGAAGCCGTGGGCAAAGACTGCACTGGGCGTACGGAAATGCGCGCCGGTCAACATGGCCGGCCAGAACAGGGCGTGGAAGTAAATGATGTCCTTACCGATGAAGTGGTATAACTCGGCGTCGCTGTCCTTACTCCAGAAGTCGTTGAAGTCTATGTCTTTTTTATCGCACAGGTTTTTAAAGCTGGCCATGTAGCCGATCGGCGCATCCAGCCAGACGTAAAAATACTTGCCCGGAGCATCGGGAATTTCAAAGCCGAAATAAGGCGCATCGCGACTGATGTCCCATTGCTGCAAGCCGCCCTTCAACCATTCCGCCATTTTGTTGGCGACTTCCGGCTGCAAATGCCCGGCACTGGTCCAGTTTTGCAGCATGTCGCTGAAATTGCCCAGATCGAAGAAATAATGCACGGAATCTTTTTCAATCGGTTTCTCGCCGGAAATTGCGGATACTGCATTCTTTAATTCAGTCGGGCTATACGTCGCGCCGCAAACTTCGCAGCCGTCGCCATACTGGTCTTGCGCGCCGCACTTGGGGCATTCGCCTTTGATAAAGCGATCCGGCAGGAACATGTTTTTAACCGGGTCGAATGCTTGAGTAATGCTGCGCGAGCTGATATGTCCAGCATCATGTAGACGCCGGTAAATTAATGCGGAAAGTGCTTTATTCTCTTCCGAATGCGTACTGTGGTAATTATCGAAAGCCACGCCGAATTCGGTAAAGTCAGCCAAATGCTCCTGCCAAACTTGGCCGATAAGCGCTTCCGGCGAAATTCCTAAGCTGTCGGCCTTAAGCATGATCGGTGTGCCGTGGGTGTCGTCCGCGCACACGTAATAGCACGTATGCCCACGTTGTTTTTGAAAGCGTACCCAAATATCGGTCTGAATGTATTCCACCAGGTGCCCGATATGAATCGGGCCATTGGCGTAGGGCAAGGCGCTGGTGACAAGAATTTTTCGATATGGCATACAATAAACAAGTTAGTACCGATTAGTTTCTCATTATGTCATAAAATCATGATTAACGGGCAGTAACAACCCCATAAACTGCTTTAGAATATTGCTGAAAAGACAATAATGAGTTCATGTTTCGACGACCGAAGGAAGTGTCTCTGGTGTAAACCAGCACGAACGGTTATATTGAATAACATCATTAAATCTGTCGTTCGCCCTGAGTCTGTCCTTGGCATAGTCGAAGGATCTGTCGAAGGGCATTAATTAAATTAAGCAATTTGCCATGACTGAACTGACTAAAAAAGAAATCGAAACCGCCCTGAAAGCTTTCATCGACCCCAACCACGGCCAGGATTTAATCACCGCCAAATCGGTCAAGGCTATGAATGTTGAAGATAACAATGTCAATGTAAAAATCGAACTGGGTTATCCTGCCCTAAGCTACCATGCTCAATTACAATTGGAAGTTGAAAACCGTCTTAAGCAATTACCGGACGTTAAAACGGTTGCAGTGGAGGTCGGTTCTAAAATGGTTGCCCATGCCGTACAGCAAACATTGAAACCGATGGCGAACATTAAAAATATTATCGCCGTGGCTTCAGCTAAAGGTGGGGTAGGGAAGTCCACAACTGCGGTTAATCTGGCATTGGCTTTAGCCGCGGAAGGCGCAACAGTGGGCATTTTGGATGCCGACATTTACGGACCCAGCATTCCCACCATGCTCGGTTTGTCCGGGCTGCCTGAAAGCCGCGACAACAAAACCATGCAGCCGAAAGAAGCTTACGGCATTCAGACCATGTCCATAGGTTATCTAGTGGAAGCGGACCAGGCCGTGATCTGGCGCGGGCCGATGGTGACAAATGCTTTGCAGCAATTGCTGCGCGATACTAACTGGCAAAACCTGGACTATTTAATTATCGACCTGCCGCCCGGCACCGGGGACATCCAATTGACTTTGTCGCAGCAGATTCCGGTGAGCGGTGCGATTATCGTCACTACGCCGCAGGATATCGCGTTAATTGATGCGCAGCGCGGTCTGGCGATGTTCAATAAGGTTAACGTGCCGGTGTTGGGTATCGTGGAAAACATGAGTGTTCATATTTGCAGCAATTGCGGCCAAGCCGAACCCATTTTCGGCCAGAGCGGCGGCCGATTAATGGCGGAAACCAACCATGTCGATTTCTTGGGCGCGTTGCCGTTGGACATTAATATCCGTGTTCAGGCCGATTCCGGTCAACCGACGGTTGTTTCCGATCCTGACAGCGAGTCGGCCAAAATGTACAAAGCAATTGCCCGGAAGGTGGCGGCAAAACTGGCGTTGAAAGTGAAGGATTTTACGGCGAAGTTTCCGAATATTGTCATTCAGAATACTTAAAATATAAGTATTTTTGATTTACTCTATATCTATCGCTAAAAACCTAGAAGGCACAGCAAAAACCCACCCATGTTAAAATGGCGTCTCTACACAGAAGCTAGATTAATGTGCGCCGGCATGATCAAAGAAAGTCTATTTGCCGCCGAAGAAGGTGAAGTCAAACTGGATAAGTTGGGTGACATTCTGCAAGTGATGGAAAAGCACGTGGACTTTGCAACCATGGCGGCCCACGTCGACGAAGCCGCGCCTCGGCCCAGTCAAGAGAAAGGCGGTGGTCCGCCCTTTCCGACGGAACTGATGGTTCGCGTTTTGGTGCTTCAGCAACTGCATGGTCTCGGCGATGAGCAAATGGAATATTAACTGTTGGATCGCCTGAGCTTCCAGCGGTTTGTGGGGCTGCGCCACAGTAATCAGATTCCAGACCGGACCACGATCTGGATGTTCCGTGAACGACTGATCGCCGCCAACGCCAGTGAAACCTTATTCGAAGACTGTGGCCTTTTTTAATATTTCGCGCTCCATGCGCAACCGTTCGTTCTCTTTGCGTAACCGCAGCAATTCAGCATGTTCTGACAAGTTCAAGGTTCCGGCCTTCGTTGGTAGGATATTCGCCGAACTCCGTTCCGCCCTTGACCACCGACCTATCGCACTCAACGATATGCCCAAACTATCCACCGCCTGTTGATGGATATAACCTTTTTCAGTGATCAGCTTAACGGCATCTTGTTTAAATTCTAGTGTGAAGTTAGGTTTAGGTCGTTTTATTTGATTGTTCATGCAACCTCCGATAACAGTATAAATCTGCCTATGGAAGTGTCCGGGTTTATTAAATCATTTCAGCCAACTCACGCTTAAGTTTCGAATGTTCAAGTTCCATTTCCGTCAATGGCTTCTGGCCTTTGCCAACTTCACCAAGCTTCCCCTGGCGGGCCGCAACCACCCAATTTTTAAGTGTCCCTTTGGGTAAGGATAACCGCTTGGAAATCTCGGTTATTGTTAAGTTCTCATCCAGGTGTAACTTAACCGCCCGATCCCTGAATTCTGGGCTGTATGCCGCCTTTGGTAATTGTTGCATCTGTCCTCCGTCTCCTCTTATTTTATCGGAACCTTGGACTCCATTCTTTCCAGCTTATCTCAGAATGTTTGTTGCTGCTTCGGATATAGACGGTCATTATTGCCGCTGAGCTAAGAGATGAATATACCTGCCCATATCCCGAAAGGTCGGCGTACGGCAATATCGGTATTCCAAGGCGAATAATTCGTCTTCGTTGCTGGCGATACGGCAATCGTCGGCAAGATAGTCGTGAAATACCCGGATGCCGGTCTGGGTTACTACCGTGAAACCGAGCTGCTGCAATTGATCCAGCACCTCGTGCGGGTATTGCGGATTCGGCGGCGTCAGTTTTTTACCTTTACCGAGATAATCGTCGGCCAGTAAATGCTTCAGTCGCCAGCCGCCTTTCAGCGCATTTTTATAGACCATTGCATTGCGGTTATAGTACAGCAGCGATAAATAGCCGCCCGGTTTTACCTTTTCGGCGACGATCCTTAAGGCTTCTGTGGGCTTGGCAAGCCATTCCATTACCGCATGAAACAAAACTAGATCGAACGGCGGCAACGATGGCGCTAATTGCTGGACGGCGACATGATAAAACTTTGCGGCTAATCCGGCTTTTTCGAAGTTGGCTTGCGCCCTGGACAACATTTGTTCCGACACATCGCACAAAGTTATCGCATGGCCATGTTCGGCAAACCAATGGCTGATCTGGCCGAAACCGCAGCCGGCATCCCAAATCATTAATGGCGATGGATTATTACGCAAACCGTTCAGATCTTCCTGTAACAGTTGTAAACGCCAACTGCCTTTCGCCGTGTCGTAAACGACGCGGTCGAAACGGTGGATCAACCGGTCGAAATTGCGGTCTTCCTTAAGCGCCATAATTAATGAATGGTTTAATAATTTTATTAATGGGATTAAATCCATTAAATCACAGAAAAAAGCAAATTCTTGCAAAAAACAAAAAGAAGTTAATCTTATTGTCGTTTTCGGTTTTGTTAATAATGAGGCAACCCGCTGTTTTTCAATATAAATGTGGAGTAAAACGCATTAATCGGCAATCGCCCTTTGAAATTCAATTGACATTTCACCTTAATGAGCCTACAAGTGAACTGTCTTACAACGACTGGAGAAAGCCATGTTAAGGTTGGTGTTTGAAGCGGTGATGGTGATAGCCGTCGTATCTTGTTTGTATTTTATGATAAAGCTTGGCGAAACAGGCAATGACCAGAATACGCCGTCAGGATCGGATGACGATAAGGGTCAAACCTGACCTCGTTAATCCGTTATATCCATCAGCAATGCCCTTATAGCCGGATAAGGCGCCAGCGCGCCACTATTTTCGCGAAAGCTGAAATGGGGTCCAATCCGATTTCAGCAGCGAAAAATGACGTGGCGAGTTTGCCTTCGGCGGCCTGCGTTCGTCCCGCTACAGCCCAAAACACAAAACATCGGCTTCCGCCTTGCTTCGTATTTTGACCTTGCGCGAATGACTTGACGCCGTGTCGTATGACCTTGCATTTTGACTACGCACTACGCTTGCGCTCCAACTCCGTCAACATGAATGCCCTTGTCCGGAGCATAAATTTAACCTACCCGATACTGTTATTAATACCTTGTTAATTAATCCTTTGGTTTCGGCAGCTTGTTTTCAATTTAATCAAAAAAATCTTCCAAGCAGGTTAAAATAACCGGATTTTATCAATCTGGCGCTGTACACATATTAACCTCAATCGACCTAACGGACATTAATGAGCATTAAATCAGACAAATGGATCCGGCGCATGGCGCAGGACCACAGCATGATCGAGCCTTTCGAAGCCGGACAAATCCGCGAATCCGACAAGGGCAAGGTCATCTCTTACGGCACGTCAAGCTACGGTTACGATGTCCGTTGTTCCGATGAATTCAAAATTTTCACCAACATTAATTCTGCGATTGTCGACCCGAAAAATTTCGATCCCAACAGTTTTGTCGATGTAAAATCCGATGTCTGCATCATTCCGCCCAATTCATTTGCGCTGGCGCGGACAGTGGAATATTTCCGTATTCCGCGGGATGTATTAACGGTTTGCCTGGGTAAATCGACTTACGCCCGCTGCGGTATCATCGTTAATGTCACACCATTGGAACCGGAATGGGAAGGGCATGTCACGCTAGAGTTTTCCAATACCACTAATTTGCCTGCGAAAATTTACGCTAACGAGGGTGTTGCGCAAATGCTGTTTTTCGGCAGCGACGAGGTGTGCGAAACGTCCTACAAAGACCGGGGCGGCAAATATCAGGGGCAAACCGGTGTAACCTTGCCGAAGGCGTAGGCGTAGGCGCAGATGAAATTGGCCTTCGATTCCGAAAATTTCTATAAAAACGCTTGCCTGTTTGAGGCGGGGTTAATTGTTGTCGCCATCGTCCTGGGCTGGCTGACCGGTATTAATCCCTTTGCCGATTTGTATTTTTCTAACAGTGCGTTTCTGTACGGCGTCATCGGTACGATTCCTTTATTTATTATGTTCTTAGCGCTAGAGCGGATTAATGCCGAATCGGTTGCTGCTATTCGTCGCTTTCTGCTGGAAACGTTGGGACCTGCGTTGCACCGTTATGATTGGTCCGATTTGTTCATTCTGGCTGCTATTGCCGGGATTTCAGAAGAAGTGCTGTTTCGCGGCGTGTTGCAGCCGTGGCTGGAATCGTACTGGGGCGCACTGGGCGGATTAATCGGCAGTAATATCGTCTTCGGATTGGTGCACGCCATCACGCCTTTGTATCTGGTACTCGCGACTGTAGTCGGAATTTATTTAGGTTTAGTGCTGGATTACGGCGGCGAACGCGCTTTATTAACACCCGTGCTGATCCATTGGTTGTACGATTTTCTGGCCTTCATGGCATTAATGCGCAGCTACCGGGCCAGCAAACTATCAGGCAACCATTTCTGATCAGCTCATGTTGACGGTAATTCAACGGGTTAAATCGGCGCAGGTAGCGGTTAATCAGGAGATTATTGGGCAGATAGGCGAGGGTATTCTTGCCCTGGTTGCAGTAGAGCCTGAAGATCAAGAGAAAACAGCAGTGCGCTTGCTGGAAAGAATCCTGAATTACCGTATCTTCGCCGATAACAATGATCGCATGAATCTGAGTTTACTCGACATTAATGGTGGTTTGCTGCTGGTGCCGCAATTTACTTTGGCAGCCGATACCGATACCGGCAATCGCCCCAGCTTTACCACCGCAGCTAAACCGGAGGTTGGTTTGCAGTTATTCAGCTATATGCAGGACATTGCTTTAGCCAAACTGCCAAATGTTCAATTTGGCCAATTCGGCGCAGACATGCAAGTCAGTCTAGTGAATAACGGCCCGGTGACGTTTCTATTGCGAGTACGCGAAAAATAAACTCAGCGCATTAACGATTAATGAGTTAGATTACACGCGCATTAATAAGGTATTGCCTTAGCCTGCTAAAAAACACAACAATTCAGTGGTCGATCAACTTCAATTTGACTAAATGCACCCGTCTGGTATCGGCGCGGACGACTTCAAAGCGCATGTTATCGACTTCCAGTGTTTCGCCTTTTTTCGGCATGTGTTCCAGTTGGCTGACGATAAAACCGCCCAGTGTGTCGTATTCGTTGGTCGCCAGTTGCGTTTGGAAATAATCGTCGAATTCTTCCATCGGCGCCAAAGCCTTAATCATGTATTCGGTGTCGTTGCGGCGGAAGATATAACCTTCGTCTTCCGGCTCGTCGTGCTCGTCTTCGATCTCGCCGACGATTTGTTCAAGAATATCTTCAATCGAAACCAGTCCGGACGTTTGTCCGTATTCATCCACGATGATCGCCATGTGGTTGCCGTTGGTACGCAGTTCTTTCAATAGTACATTCAGGCGTTTACTTTCAGGCACCACGCAGGCAGGACGCATGATGTCTTTCACCAGCAATTTTTTATTGTGCATCAATTGCTGTAGTAAGTCTTTGATTAATAAAATACCGATGATCTTGCTGCGGTCGTCTTCAATGACGGGGTAACGGGAATGCCCGGATTCCATGACCAAAGGCAGAATGGTGTCGAGTTCGGCATCGTGCGGCACGACGATCATCTGCACCCGCGGAATCATAATGTCGCGAACGCGCAGTTGATTAACCTGCAATACCCCTTCGATCATGGTTAATGTATCGGTGTCTAACAGGCGGTTTTCCCGTGCTTCCCTGAGCACATCGATTAAATCTTCCATATCTTGCGGTTCGCCGGAAAATAACTGGCCGATGCGGTCTACCCACCGTTTACGGCGGGTACGGCTACTGGGAGGTTGGTCTTCGCTCATAGTTGTTAGTATAGATAAGGGTTGCTGATTTGCAGTTGTTGTAACAATTCGATTTCTTTGTTTTCCATGATGCTGGCGTCATTGTCGTTTAGATGATCGTAACCCAGCAAGTGTAAAACGCCGTGAATAAGGATATGCGCCCAATGATCTTCCAAGTTTTTCTGCTGTTCGAGTGCTTCTTTTGCTAAAACCGGTGCGCAGACAACTAGGTCGCCGAGCAGATTAATGCCAAGTTCATCCGGTAAATCGGCGGGAAAGCTTAAAATATTGGTAGCCCCTGCTTTATTGCGGTATTGCTTATTCAGTTCAGCGCTTTCTGTTTCATCCACAATGCGGACGACGATCTCGGAGTCCTCTGGATAATTCTGCAAAGCGGTATTAATCCATTGTTCGATTTGCGACTGAGTGGGCAGATTCACGGCTTTGGCGACGGTTTGCACTTCCACGACAGTCATAGATTTTTTTTCATTTTCTGGTCGTACGCTTCATAAGCGCTAACGATCCGCTGCACCAGTGGATGGCGAACGACATCGCGCACATTAAAGAAGGTAAAGCTGATGCCTTCCACGTCTTTCAGCACCTCCAGAACGTGGCGCAACCCGGACATTTTTTCCGACGGCAAGTCGATTTGAGTAATATCGCCCGTTACTACCGCAGTGGAACCGAAACCGACGCGAGTCAGAAACATCTTTATCTGCTCGATGGTGGTGTTCTGCGCTTCATCCAGAATAATAAAGGCGTCGTTCAAGGTACGTCCGCGCATAAAAGCTAACGGCGCGACTTCTATAACGCCGCGGTCGATTAACTTTTCAACCCGCTCCAGGCCCAGCATATCGTACAGGGCGTCGTACAACGGCCGTAAGTAAGGATCGACTTTTTGCGCCATGTCTCCCGGTAAAAATCCCAGTTTTTCCCCAGCTTCCACGGCAGGTCGTACAAGAATGATTTTTCTGACCTTTTCGCTTTGTAAGGCGTCGACAGCGCAGGCGACCGCCAGAAAAGTCTTGCCGGTACCGGCAGGGCCGACGCCGAAATTAATGTCGTGTGAGACGATTTTCTTGAGGTATTCTTGCTGATTAATGCCGCGACCCCTGATTAATCCATACTTAGTTTTAATCGCAATCGGCTGGTCGTCGAGATTTTTTTCGTTCGTCAATAAGTCGTCGATACTGGCGTACTGCATGGCCAGATGAACCGTCTCGGTGGTTAATTCTTCTTTTTCGGTTGAATCGAATAGTTTTTGCATGACTGCACTTGCGGCGCGCACGGAGTTTTCCAGGCCGGTGATCTTAAACTGATTGCCCCGGTTAGCGATTTCGACCTGCAAGCGCTTTTCAATTTGTTTCAGATGAGTATTGAGATGGCCGCAGAAATTGGATAACCGCTGATTATCCGCAGGAAGTAAGGAAATTTCCTCGGAAATCATCGATTAAGCGTTCACCACGATTTTATCGGCGGAGGTTTCCATTAACCGTCCGCGTAAGGAATTGGGCAGGGCTTCGGTAATCAAGACATCGACAAACTGTCCGGCCAGACGCGGATGCCCGGTAAAATTAACGACACGGTTATTTTCCGTGCGACCTTGCATTTGCAGTTGATTTTTCTTGGAAGGGCCTTCCACCAAAACCGGTTGTACGGTATTGACCATATTGTGCGAAATCGCCGCCGCCATCTCATTAATACGTTGTTGAAAACGCTCCAGGCGCTGTTTTTTGACCGCTAAGGGCACGTCGTCCGGCAATTCTGCGGCTGGCGTACCGGGACGAGCGCTGTAAATAAAACTGAATGAATGGTCGAAACCGATTTCTTCAACCAGCGCCATCGTATCGGCGAAATCTTCCTCGGTTTCGCCGGGAAAACCGATAATGAAATCGGACGATAAACTGATGTTCGGCCTAACTTCGCGCAGTTTTCGAATGGTTTCGATGTAATCGGCGCGGACGTGACCGCGTTTCATTAATGCCAAGATCCTATCACTACCGCTTTGCACCGGTAGATGCAGGTGATCGACCAGCTTGGGGATTTCGCCAAAGGCTTCGATTAAATTATCAGTAAATTCAATCGGATGCGAAGTAGTAAAGCGGATACGGCCAATCCCGTCCACTGCAGCGACATAATGCAGCAGCAAAGCAAAATCGGCAATGTCGCCGTCTTCCATAACACCGCGATACGCATTAACATTCTGTCCAAGGAGATTAATTTCGCGGACGCCTTGTGCGGCCAGCTGCTGAATTTCCGTAACTACATCCATTAATGGGCGGCTGATTTCTTCGCCGCGGGTGTAAGGCACAACACAGAACGAGCAGTATTTGCTACAGCCTTCCATGACCGAAACGAAGGCTTTCGGGCCTTCAGCGCGCGGGGCAGGGAGGTTGTCGAATTTTTCGATTTCCGGAAAGCTGATATCGACGACCGGTTTGTGTTTGCTGCGGGCTTCATCCAGCAATTGCGGCAATCGGTGCAGAGTTTGCGGGCCGAAGACGATATCCACATAAGGCGCGCGTTTTTGGATGGCTGCGCCTTCCTGGCTGGCGACACAGCCGCCAACACCGATAATAACGTCAGGCCGGTCGGCTTTGATCATGCGCCATTGACCGAGCGCGGAAAAAACCTTTTCCTGGGCTTTTTCGCGGATGGAGCAGGTATTCAGCAGGAGAACATCGGCTTGATGGGGATCGTTAATCAGTTCCAAACCGTGCGAGGCGAGAAGTACATCGCGCATTTTGTCAGAATCGTACTCGTTCATCTGACAGCCATTCGTCTGGATGTATAGTTTTTGCGGCATTGGGTTTGGCAAAATCCTCGTGATTAATGAATAAGACTTTGTATTATATAACTTGAACAGGAAATAGCCAAAAATGGATGCTACCGCCTGAAGTGAAATCAAAGATTTATGCCGGTTAAGCGGGTATTCATCTGCAACAGGTACACTCCTCATCGAATATACATACCTGCAACTTACAGGATAACGATACGTCTAATCAACAAAATTAGGAGGTGGCTGATGCAACGAAAAACATCTTTTCTGTTAATCTTATTGCTGTTTTTTTTACTGCCCAGCGCGCCACTATTTTTCGCGAAAGCTGAAATGGGGTCCAATCCGATTTCAGCAGCGAAAAATGACGTAGCGAGTTTGCCTTCGGCGGCCTGCGTTCGTCCCGCTACAGCCCAAAACACAAAACATCGGCTTCCGCCTTGCTTCGTATTTTGACCTTGCGCGAATGACTTGACGCCGTGTCGTATGGCCTTGCATTTTGACTACGCACTACGCTTGCGCTCCAACTCCGTCAAAACGCCCGGCCTCTACAGCTACGCAGGGGGCGTCGTACATCGCTCGGCTTCGCTCGCTTCCATGTACTCCTTCAAGGCTGTGCGGTTTATACGCCCTATGCGCCGGTAGGTTATACCTATCCGGCTTACAATTACGGTTATCGTCCACAATATTACCATCCAGGGTATTACGGCGAAGGCGGCTATCGCCACCATCACGGCTGGCGCGGCTTAGGGTATGGCTAGCGTGGACCCGGATACGGTTGGCGCGGCGGATATTACCGTTAATGCGATTAATAAGATATTGATATTAATGGCTTTAACGCCTACGGACGGGCAATAGTAAAAATGTCTAGCGGTTAGCGAATACATGGGATTACGTTTGTAAACTCAAGCTAACTACAACTAGCCGAACGAGGATATATTTTATGTGCGGGTAGTATGACAGAATGAGTTTTAACTGTTTTGACCTGAATCAAATGCTTATCGTATTAAACGGGTAAGGTATAAATAGCTTAAATAAGCCCCTGAAAATAACGCAACATTCCTTTACCAACGCGGAGACAACAATGAGAAAACATAAATTAGCAACGGTTTTATTAATGGCTTGCGGCGCGATGTCTGTCGCCAGTTATGCGGTAGATGTGCAGAAAGTAGCGCCTCCTGCCACCCCGACAGCGCCTGCCGAAGGCACGGGAATGCAGCACGGCATGGGAGGAGGTATGGGTATGCACCAGGGCATGGGCGGTATGGGCGGCATGATGATGAATATGTCCGATGAAGAAAAAGTCAAACATATGCGCGGTATGCAGGAGCATATGCTGAAAATGCATGATTTATCGAATCGAATTCTAGCGGAAAAAGATCCAGCTAAGAAAGAAAATCTCATGAAAGAGCAACTGGATTTAATGAAAGCGCATCATGCCGAGCATCACGCCAAAATGATGCAACATCACAAGGACATGAAAGAGATGCAACATAAACCGATGAAATAAGCATTACAGTCGATAACGCGCCAGCAAGGTTAAAACTGGCGCGTTGTTAATGCTTTGATTAATGAACCAAATGAAATGCTGACGGAATAATTAATTATTTCACCAAATTAATCAAGCCGTTATCTTTAGAAGAAGACCGGTAAACACCGGAAATAACGTCTTTGCCGCTGTTCATCTGGCCGTCCACGATATCGATCTTGACTCTTGCCGCAGTTAAAAAAGAACCGGTAACGCGGCAGTTTTCAGTTACTTTAAGGTGGCCTTTCGTTAATCTAAACCGCTGGTTAAAAGAGTTAATGTGTAAAAATTTCTAGCGTTGTTGCCGGTTAATTCCCCCGACTCCGAAAATTCCATCGACGCTTTGGCAAAGCCCTGAAAAGCGACCGAACCCGTCACTAAAAAGGCGCGCCATTTGCCGCCGGTATCGGAGTTAACGCAAGCTGCATCGGCGGCGAAAGGCATGACCAGCAGCAGCCACATTAAAGTTAAAGTCAGGATGTTATTACGCATCATACCGGTAATCCAAAAATCATTAATAGAATAGGCATAGCCTAACCGGATTTTTGGTAAGCATGTTGATTTGCGTCAACTACCGTGTAGATTGATTCGTGCGAATTGATTAATGATTCCTAGTGAGGCCGTCTACATGCCAACATAAGCGTGGTACGCCCGTGTCAGAGCAAAACCTGCCAACAGCAGAAAAATCACCCCGCCGATTTTATGCAACAATTCCAAAGGGATGCGCTGCAACAGTTTACGTCCGGCTAATACGCCAAGCGCAGAGGTTGTCGCTAAGGCGCCGGTTGCGCCCAGCCAGACACCGGACGGACTGTTGGTGCTACTTAACGCCACAACCGCAAGTTGTGTTTTATCGCCGAATTCGGCTACGGTAATTAATAAAAACGTGGTTAAAAATATGCCGTAGCCGCTTTTTGTGCGAATGTTTTGATCGTCGTCTTCGATAACCGTGCGTAACGCCTGGACGCCAAATACCGTAAACAAAAAGGCGACGGCCAACGCGATGATGTAGTCGGGAAGCCAGTGCGCGATCACATTGCCGAACACCACCGCCAAGGCATTCAATAAAGCGAAGGCGCTGAGCGCACCTAAAATCACCGGTACCGGCCGATGTTTTGCCGCCAGCGCCATGCACACCAACTGACTTTTATCGCCCATTTCCGCCGCTAATATTAATGCGAAGCTGGTCGCGGCGGCCGTCAGCCCGGTCTGAATATCGGTAAAATCAACGCTCGCGGCATAAGCATTCAGTTGATTTAAACCGTCGTCAAAAAATTCTTTTAACGCAAGTGAGTTAATGAAAGCTTGCGGCCGATCCATGTGCAAATCGATTAATTGTTAATGGAATCAATGATTAATCATCATTAATTCAATGCATTGTCGATAATCATCATAACAATAAACCCGGTCATTAATGAATAGGTCGCGTAGCGGGAACGGCCTTTAGAATGCGTTTCTGGAATGATTTCCTCGCTGATAACGAACAGCATCGCGCCAGCGGCAAAGCCCATGGCGATAGGCAGCACCGGTTCAAACAACGTCACCATGCTGATGCCCAACAAGCCGCCCACCGGTTCCACCAGGCCGGTGGCCGTAGCGACAGTGACAGCTTTCCAGCGGTCGTAACCTAAGCTGATTAACGGCAGCGCCACGGCCAAGCCTTCAGGAATATTCTGCAAGGCGATGGCAATAGCGAGCACGATACCGTTTTTCAAATCGCCGGAACCAAAACCGACCCCGACCGACATCCCTTCAGGAAAGTTGTGAATAGTAATAGCGATGACAAACAGCCAGATTTTCCGGAACGAATTCAGATGCGGATCGACGACTGAATCCAGGTGCGGATGCGGCAGTTGATGGTCGGCATAATGCAAAAAGAAGGCGCCCAACAACATGCCGATAGAAACCACGTAAATACCTTTACCCGGCCAGAGGTTATTGCCGAATTCAATACCTGGCACCAGCAGGGAAAACGCGGTGGCCGCCAGCATAACCCCGGCGGCAGCGCCTAATAGACTGGAAAACAGATTATTGGATATATTTTTAAAAAATACCGCCGGCAAAGCGCCCAGACCTGTCGCCAAGCCTGCCAAAATGCTGGCAATAAAGCCGATAACGACGATTTTGCCGAAAACAAGGTACAAACCGCCGAAGATAATCAATTGCGATAGCAAAAACAAAGCCCCTATGCTCAGCCAGCGTTGCACCGGCGGCAATGCCATTAATGATTTATAGCGTTCATCGGCTTGCAGAATTGCGGCTTGTTTTTCTACATATTGCTGTAAGTTGGCCAGAGTGTTGGTTAAGGTTGACATAGATTTTCCATAAAATCGGATATAAATGTATTAATCCCAATAAATGGGTTTGTTGTTATGAGTTATTGTTATTAATTATAAAGGCAAGTGTTGTTGTATTTACTCTGTCCGTTAATGACGTAAAGGTTGATCTAATTAGCTACAATTATTTGAATTAATAAGGAATAACTGGTGCGGCGCAAACGCCGTTTACCGGTTTGCGCTGCTACGTCCACTATAATTTTACACCGCTAAAGATGCCTCCGATATTGTTGACCGGATCCCAGCTCATGCCGGAAATCGTTTCTTTGTCTCTGCTGATCCAGCCGTCAATGGGAGGCTGTACGCCATTAATGGTAAGTACGCCAGCCACATGACAATTGGCGGCCAGCTGTAAAACTCCGTTTAAAGGTATGGCGGGGGTTAATCCCGGTACTATGCAATAAGAACTTGAGCTGACAGTCGGCCCGGACTTTGGTACTTTTAACGTGCAGCGCACGGCAACATTACCCGTGCCAAAATAAATATTCCACGTTCCGGCGACTTCGGCACGGTTACATCGCGCCATTGCCGCTTCGCCAGAAATTGCCAATATCAACAATATGGTCATCATTAATGTTTTCATAACTTCCTCAAAATCAAACTATTAATAGCGTCAACAATTAACGATTAATGCCACAACAAGAACGGGCATCACCGAAAAAGCCGATAAATGACTTAAAAATATAATCAGATATGTGAATTAACACATTCGGTAGTTTGGTTAATCGTAAATGCAGTGACGAGACTACAGCGTATTCCCATTAACGGCGGCGAATGTTGATGCAGATCAAACAGGAAATATAAATAAAATACGATAGATCGAATAGAGGCAACAAAGCCAATAACAACAGTTTTGATATAATGGCCGGATGATTTCAGTCGACCGGATTAACGTTATTCTACCTCAAACCCAGTGCGGGCAATGCGGCTATAAAGGCTGTAAACCTTATGCCGAGGCTATAGCCGCCGGTAGCGCCGATATTAATCAATGCCCGCCCGGCGGCAACGAAGGCGTCGCCGAACTGGCGGCATTAATGCAACTGCCTGCCAAGCCATTAAATCCGGCGTTCGGCATCCATAAACCCCGGCAAGTTGCTTATATTATTGAAGATGACTGTATCGGGTGCGTGAAATGTCTGGCCGCCTGTCCGGTAGACGCCATTATCGGCGCGGCAAAACAAATGCACACGGTCATCGCCGCTGAATGCACCGGTTGCGAATTATGTATCGCACCGTGTCCGGTGGACTGCATAGAAATGAAACCGTTGACGGAGCCGTTAACACCGGCACAAAAAGCTGAGCGTAAACTGCTCGCCATGCGCCGTTACGCCGCCAGAAACGAACGGAAAGCCGACGAGGCGAGGAGTAAAGCGGAGAAAATAAGGCTGCAAAAACAAGCGTTATTCAATGTCAGCACACACAACGGCGCGGTCGGCGGTCTGAAATAAGCGGCGTTATTAATGAATCAGCAACAACGGCTGGCTATATTCGACCGCCTTGCCGAGACCATTCCCGATCCGACCACCGAACTGGTTTACGGTACGCCGTTTGAGTTATTAATCGCCGTCGTGCTATCGGCTCAAGCGACGGACAAAGGCGTTAACAAAGCGACGGCAAAATTATTTCCTGCCGCCAATACGCCTGAAGCTATTCTGGCGCTGGGCTTGGAGGGTTTGAAAGAATATATCAAAACCATCGGCCTTTTTAATTCGAAAGCAAACAATATCATGATGTTATGCAGGCAGTTGCTAGACAAGCACGAGGGCAGGGTACCCTCGACGCGGGCGGAACTGGAAGCCCTTGCCGGTGTCGGACGTAAAACCGCCAACGTGATCCTGAACACAGCCTTCGGCCAGCCGACTATAGCCGTCGATACCCATATCTTCCGGGTAGCTAACCGTACCGGCATTGCGCTTGGGAAAACCGTGCTGGAAGTCGAACGCAAACTGGAAAAATTTACGCCCGTTAAGCATAAAAAAAACGCGCATCATTTACTAATTTTGCACGGCAGGTATACTTGTGTCGCAAGAAAGCCGAAGTGCGATCAGTGCGTTATCGCCGAGTTATGCGAATTTAATCGAAAAATTCTTTAAAAGCTTGCAACCGAATCAGATTTTATTTCGTATTTGGCAGTAAAAATCTGGATTAATTAATTGTATTCAGTATTAATTCAGCATAAAGAGATTACCATAACCGGTAAATCGGTAAAATGACTTATCGATGCTTTTTTTTCACAACCCTGGAGTTAACACTATGAAAAAAATGAATAAAACCCCTTTAGCTGCTACAATGGGTGCTGCGTTGGTATCGTCTATGGCTGCTACCGCAGTTCAAGCTGAAGCCAATCCGTTCGCCATGGCTGAAATGCAGTCAGGCTACATGCAATTGGCTGAGATGAAATGCGGTGCTTCAATGGGTATGCCGGAAATGAAAAAAGGCGCTGAAGGCGCCTGCGCGGGCGCAAAAGCTAAAGAAGGCAGCTGTGGCGCTGCTTGCCAGGAAGGCATGAAAAACTGCGAAGCCGCCAAGAAAACAGAAGGCGCTTGCGGCGCTAACATGAAAGGTTGCGGCGAAGGCATGGCCGGCTGCACGGAAATGAAAAAAAGCAAAGACGGCTCCTGCGGCGCCAGCAAAAAACCGGCAGCAGCGCCTGCTCCAGCAGGAAAATAAGCTCTTTTAAGTTTCTTTCATTTGTGTAAAGTAAGGGGACTTCATGTCCCCTTATTTTTCTGCAGGCTAAGTAATGGTGAACAATTCTTACATGATTAATGGGGCAGGTATCGGCTTACGGCGGTCATTAATAGAGCAAATCGTTGCCGAACCGTCGTCTAATCTTGCCTTTTATGAGATTGCTCCGGAAAATTGGATTAATATCGGCGGCAAATACGGCAAGCAATTCCGCGCCATGACCGAGCGAAAAGATTTCGTTTGCCATGGACTGTCTTTGTCTTTAGGCAGCACCGACCCCTTGGATGAAGCGTTTGTGCACGATGTTAAACGGTTCCTTACCGAACACCGGATCAAACTGTACAGCGAACATCTCAGTTATTGCAGTAATAACGGGCACTTATACGATCTGATGCCGATTCCTTTTACAGGAGAAGCCGTTAAACACGTGTCGGCGCGCATAAAACGCGTTCAGGACATTCTGGAACAGCGTATAGCGATCGAAAATGTGTCTTATTACGCCGCACCCAGCCAGGAGATGAGTGAAATCGACTTCTTCAATGCCGTCGTGGCGGAAGCGGATTGCTCGATTTTGCTGGATATTAATAATATCTACGTCAACAGCGTTAATCATAACTACGACGCCGAAGCTTTCTTAAAAGCCATGCCGGGTCATCGAATCGCCTACGCGCACATTGCCGGACATTACGTGGAAGCAGAAGATTTTCTGGTCGATACTCATGGCGCCGATGTCATCGATCCTGTATGGAAATTGCTGGGCAAAGCCTATGAATTATTCGGTGTGTTTCCAACGCTGCTGGAACGCGACTTTAATCTGCCGCCATTGGCCGGGTTATTAAAGGAAGTCGACACCATTTTGGCGATACAAAACGCCTGGCACAGCCAACATACGCGGAAAACCGCTTAATTAACGACGATGGCTGTCGATTTTCGCGCCAAGCAAGACGAATTTACGCGCTATATCCGCGACCCGGACAATCAGCCGTTGCCTGCTGATGTCAAGCCGGAGCGCATGGCGATGTACCGGGAATTAATCTACAACAACCTCGAAAGCTTTTTGGCGGGAAATTTTCCCGTGATCCGGCAGATACTGTCCGACGACCAATGGCATGTGCTGGTTCAGGATTTTATTCTCAAACATCAAGCCCGAACGCCGTATTTTGCCGAAATTGCCGAAGAATTTCTCAATTACCTGGAAAACGAGCGGAACAATCCTGATGATTTTCCTTTCTTGCTGGAACTGGCGCATTACGAATGGGTGGAACTGGCCTTGTCGGTCGCTGTGGCGGATGCAAACGCAAGTGCGGAAAAGCCGGAAATCACCGACGCCAGCCTTATCGGCTTGTCACCGGTGGCATGGCTGTTACTGTACAGCTATCCCGTACACCTGATCTCGCCTGACTACTTGCCCGCAGAACCGCCGCAGCAACCGGCAACGCTGGTAGCTTACCGGGACGACAACGATGCAGTGAAGTTTATGGAAATCAATGCCTTTACTTACCGTTTGCTGGAAATAATTCAGGAACAGGGCAACGCAAACGCATTAACTTGTGTGCAGCAAATTGCGCAAGAAGCCAACCATCCCAACCCTGAAACCATCATTGCCAACGGCTTGAAAACGTTACAACAACTGGCCGATAAAGGAATTGTCCGCGCCGGTTAATGGCGGAAACGTCATACCGGCACAATCTTTCTTGCTTATTAATGTTAATGCCGAACAGTTCTGCTGGTCAGGTTGTGCAAACGCATTACCAGATTTTGATGACATTAAAAAACACATCATCGCTCCGCGCCAATAAAGCGTAATCTCTAATAGTTTGATCTGAAACCTTAGCAGTCTGCTAAAGAATATGGTAGTGGCAAAATTATAAGTGATAAGTTACATTATGTATTTTGCATAAACTTATGATTGAACAGACAGTAAAGCCCACATGCCGATCTTGCCAAAGCGAGAACATCGTCAAGAACGGGCGCAACGCGGGCGGCAAGCAGCAATACCGCTGCAAGGATTGTGGCGTCCACCGGGTGCTGGAACCGACCGTCCGGTACGACCAGG
>Ga0194128_10000874_pt1 | contig 53452 bp, 49 predicted proteins | sample TA2KigCa65mmetaG_FD_148650 | JGI IMG/M metagenome (GOLD analysis project Ga0194128, IMG submission 148650) | Freshwater microbial communities from Lake Tanganyika, Tanzania - TA2015037 Kigoma Deep Cast 65m | ecosystem: Environmental > Aquatic > Freshwater > Lake | place: Tanzania: Lake...
GCACGAACGGGAAGCGTTCGACCTATCGGGCGTCATGTTCGTCGGCCACCCCGACCTGCGCCGCATCCTGACCGCCGACGACTGGGTCGGCCACCCCTTACGGAAAGATTACGAGTTCCCGCTCGAGTATCATGGAATTAGGGGGCGATGAATATGAAGCCCAGAGGTGAGGTATTCCGAACCCCTGGGATGAGGGCCAACCATGACAAACAAACAGCGAATCTTGCAAATGGTCCAGCGTTGGCCGGAGGATATCTCCTTCGACGAGGCGCTTTACCGAGTTTATGTCTTGAAAAAAATCGATGCCGGCCTGAAAGATGTCGAAGCCGGACGAGTATTCGATCACGACGAAGTCTTTGACGAACTCGAGCGTTTGTGCGATGAAGAAGAAAACCAAACTACAGTGGTCGGCCGAGGCTCTGGACGACCTAAGTCGCCTGCGAAAAAAGGTGGCGGACGTGGGGGCGCCAAGAACGGCAAGGTCCTTCGTAAGCCGTCTAAAAAAGTACACGGAGCGACTCCGTGATTTCCCGGAATGCGGATCCATCGTTGAGGATTATTCCAACCCAATGATTCGGGAGATCGTCTTTCAGGACCAACGCATCATCTATCGATACGACGGCACCTACGTGGTGATCTTGAATGTCGTTCATGGTTCCCACCCGCTGCATTTGCATCACCTTGGCGAATAACTATGGCAGTTGTCGAGTAAAAAAGGACTGACGATGGAATTGCAAAAATTCACGCCTATTAGGAGAGACGACAACGCCGAGCTTTTTGCAAACTCGGACGGCTCAATAAAACTGCAGGTCCGATACTGCGACAAAACGATAGATCCACGATTCGTGGCCTGGTATTCCCTGGATTTCGGTGAAATGCAAATAGACTCACGGAGGGTTTATACTATCTTTTTCTGTGAACAAAAACTCGCTGACGTCCCTGCAAACCCCGACAATAGCTTGTCGCAGTTGCTTGAAGAGATTTTTCACAATGCAATACGTTAGGCGCCGGCTTCTTCGTTGGTGGCGTTTCTTGCCGAAACTCATCGAGCGCAGCGGTTAACTCGAAGGGCTCGACGAACATGGCCGACGGAAAACGCGCTGATACCCGCCCAGGTAACGACAATAAACTCTGGATTATCGGAGGCGTAACTGGCGTATTGCTTTTTACGTGCGCTTGCTGTGGCTGCGGGGGGGGTGTTTATCGGTTTGCCCGCTATCCAACGCATGCGGGAAGATGCGCAGACGAAAAAAGATCTGGCGCAGGCGGACATGACGCTTGCTGCTTTTTTAGCCCAACGCCCCAATGGTCCCACTAAGCTTACGGTCGAGTGCAGACTCGATAATTATTACAACTTTGCCTATATAAATGCTGCGGCAACCCATCACAGCCTATTGCTTGAATGGGATTCTCCATTCGCGATGGGCCACGCCTGGGTGACCAAGGACTCCGAAGCAGGTAAGGAAATCTTCGAGGTTCTGAAGGACGGACGGAAGCATCGGATGACTTTGGAGGTCGTACTGCAAGGACCAGATGGCACGCCAACGCCTCCAGGCCGGCAGGAGATGGCTGTGGTCCGACTTGTGAAATAAGTCAGCACCGCAGAAAAATCGCGATGCTACGAATGAGCTAAGCGCGCATAGTGGAGTCATTGGCTGAGCAACAAAAGGTAGGCGCGACCGGCCGGCCAAGCCCATAAAGGATTCTTAGGAGTTCTATGTCCACCGCATCCCTCGCACCGCAAGATCAGACCATCGTCGAGTTCGACGTTCGCACCGACGAAATGCTCGTCAACATGGGACCACAGCATCCCTCGACGCACGGCGTGCTGAGGCTCGTCCTGCGCACCGACGGCGAGATCATCTCCGAAGTCGTGCCGCATCTGGGCTATCTGCACCGCTGTGCCGAGAAGATCGGCGAGAACGTCATGCCGATTCAGTTCATTCCGTACACCGACCGGATGGACTATCTCGCCGGCATGAACATGAACCTCGGCTACTCGCTCGCCGTCGAGAAGCTGTGCGCCATGAAGATCCCGGCCAAGGCGAACGTCATCCGCGTCATCGTCTGCGAACTCAACCGCATCGCCAGCCACCTCGTGGCGATGGGCACGTACGGCCTCGACCTCGGCACATTCAGCCCGTTCCTCTACGCTTTCCGCGAACGGGAGATGATTCTCGACCTCTTCGAGGAAGTCTGCGGCGCTCGGCTCACTTACAGCTACATCACCGTCGGCGGCGTGCACGACGACCTGCCCGACGGCTGGATCGATCATTGCACGCAGTTTCTCGATTACTTCGAGCCGCGCATTCCGGAGTATCACGCCCTGCTGACGACGAATCACATCTTCGTTAATCGCACCGCCAACATCGGCGTCTGCTCGAAGGAACTGGCGATTCAGCACGCCTGTTCCGGCCCGATGCTGCGCGGCTCGCTCGATCGCACCAAGGGCGATCCGGCCTGGGACCTGCGCAAACTGGAGCCGTATTGCGACTACGATCAGTATGAGTTTGACGCCGTGCTGCCGCCGTTCGACATGGCGCCGCCGGAAGCGGTGCTCGGCGACTGCTGGCATCGCTATATGGTGCGCATGCTCGAGGTGGTTGAGAGCATCAAGATCATTCGGCAAGCATTGGAGAAGTACAAGACGGCGGCCGGTTCGCATCGCATCGAGTTGCCCAAACATCTGCCGGCCGGCGAAGCGTATGTCGAAACGGAATGCCCGCGTGGCCAAATGGGCTTCTACGTCGTCGGCAGCCCGGCCAAGACGCAAGTCCCGCTGCGCGTCCGCGCCCGCTCCTCGAGCATGGCCAACCTTAGCCTCGCTGGCAAGCTCTGCGAAGGCTGCCTCATCGCCGACATCCCCGCCATCATCGGCTCCATCGACATCGTCATGGGCGAAATAGACAGATGAGATGTTTTTTCCTACGTCACTGTCTGTCAATGACTTGGGGAAATAGAAAAATTCCCGAAATAGGATGCATTTCCTCGAATACGGTGCATTTACCATGCATCGCCAAATCGACATCGTAGCATCAAATAGTAGTACGGATGGCACGGCTTGAGTGCTATTCGGTATCGTCTCTATCCGTGCCATCCGCGCCATCCGTGGTTCCTGATTGAGTCGTGACTCCCGTGATCCATGCAACAATGCTAAAGACTCTGGTTCTTGCCTTTTTTTGCGGCTAGCAACTCACCGCGTTTTGAATTTCCAGGTGAACGCGATGTAGCCGGGCAGGCAGGGGTCGAAGTCCTTGGGCCGATCTTTGCCCGGCAGGGCGAAGCAGCTGCGGCGTTCGTCGCCGTCGATGCGATAGATTCCGAGCAACTTCTCATTGGGGTTTTGCCCTTCCAGGACGACGTCGATGGTCTTCGGCGTGCGCGACGGGTCGATCGTAAACGTGCCTTTGACGACGGCGTCTTTGCTGCGCAGGACGAACTTGGTCCCCTCGACCTTGAGCTGGGTGTCCCGCACCTGATCTTGGGGCGCTGATTCGCCGTTGACGTTGACGACCAAGGTGGCTTGCCAGTTGCCCTGGAACTTCTCCAGGTCAAGTTTGACGGCCGAGTCCTGGGGCGAACTTGAGCCGAGCAGAGCGACCGCGACGAGCGGAATCACATTAGGTGCGCATGATGATCTCCCTTCGATAAGTCGGGGCGTTCGTGGGATGTAGTTGATTAGACCAACCGCAACTTCAATGCCAGCGCATTCGGCAGGCAATCGACCCGGAACCGCATGATCTGCAGCGCGTTCCGCACACCCGCCGTGCGATTTCCGCGCAGCGAATTGGCCGCGAAAAAACGCAAAGAGCGCAAGAAGGCCTTTGCATGACGAAGCTAGGCCGACAATGTGCCTGGAGTGTGGCCTTGCGATTCTCATTGCCCAAGAGAAGGAGCGCCGAGGAGGCGATCAGAAGAAAAGCGGTCCGGCCGGAAAAAGTGGATTTCCGACCGACCCGCTCTCCTGGATTCCTTGTCGTGTTGCTTGGTTCAGAAGACCAAGGAAAGACGTTTTTGTGATTGTGTGCATTCCTGCGGCTACTCTGAGGAATCGATCATGCATGACATCATGGCGCTGTGCGATGTGGTGAGGCAAACCGGGTTCGAGTTTCACCGCTATCTCGGTGGCGGAATGTTGGAGAAGGTGTACGAGAATGGGTCGCCCATCGCCTGCGCAAGCTGGGTTTGAAAGTCGCACCGCAGTGGCCATTGCAGGTTCTGAATGAAGACGGGGCATCGCTGGGCGAAGATGCTGCGGACCTGTTTGTCGCGAATCGATTGATCGTGGGTATCCGTCCGGCGAAACCACTATCGCTGGCGGCGGCGGGGGCGCGTGCGTTGGGGTCGCCGCCGGGAATGCCGTCTCTGGGCACTTCCTTGAGTGTCATTGTCTTCTTGGCGACATCGACTTTGAGAAACAAGGCCTTAAACTCTTCCGCGACGGTGAAGGACACGCACAGCAGTACCGCGATCAACGCGAACAGACAGCGACTCAACGTCGCGAAGGCCTCCGGAAAAAAGGCGGACGCCTCCTGCTGTCGAGCGCGACGACCTTGTCCGCCTCCGCGCACCAAATCCGCAATCGCAACAATCAGATCGGGGCTTTTGGCGCCGTTATTGAGCCATTGAGTCGCGACGTCGAAGTCGAGCAACAATGTCATCATGCTTTAGGCCGCCGAACGACACGCTCAACAGCGGTGGCCGCGCGCTGACCGGCCACGTTGCCGTTGCCGTGGTCTGTACACAGAACACGGTGAACGATCCACGGCGAGGCCTTCCTTGCGGTAATTGAATTCGATGGAATGTGCTCAGCGGGTTTTCTTGCAAGCGAACACGGCGCTGCGGCTTCGCCTGGGTCGGATTACCGAGCCAGGCCACGGCAACGTGGCCCGTCCGCGAAAGTGCGTGACCGCGCCGCCATTTCGCTCGCCCAGGTCAGCCTGCTCGCTTTGAACGGCCAGGCGGGGGCACGGTGAAGTTTCTGGGACGCGATCCGCATTCCTCCCCTCTCCCTCTGGGAGAGGGGCCAGGGGTGAGGGATCGCAGCCGAAGCGCTCTGGCAAGAGCGCTCAGCCTGAGCCCCCAGATGTGTATGGTGCCGCTGGCCGCACCAGCGACAACCGCAACAACCGACCCTCGCGGCGCCATTGAAGCATCGTCGCTTCGCGACTCATCAAGTGTGCGCAGTGCCCCTGGGAAAAACTTCAAGAAAAAGGGGAACCATCAGCGTGGGTGCTCTTGACAGGCGGGATATGATGTGGGTTCGCCACGGCTGTCAAGAGTCTATTCCGCGCCTGGCGTTAGTAAACTCTTCTCTTTCTGGGCTACCGGACAGAAACTCGGGCCAGCCGGAAGCCTAGGAGGAAAAGCCGCCCGTCGGTGCGACTCTGCTGCGGTCGGCCGCCTGGCAGCGGGCGCCTTCGGCGCCCCAGGCGCCGCCCCGGGCCACTCGGTTTGGTTCATCAGCCCAAAGGTCTTCGCACCATTCCCATACATTGCCGTGCATGTCGTAAAGGCCTATCTTGTTCGGCGCGTACGAACCCACCTTCGCCGGGCGGAGCAGGTCCGGCCCTTTCTCCGCCTTGCCAAATGGAAAGTTGCCACGAAAGTTCGCCTCCTTCGACGACAGGTCATTCGCCGGTTTGGCGAAGTAGAAGTGATACGAACATTGTTTCTCAGAAGTGGCACCTCCCCGACAAGCATACTCCCATTCCGCCTCCGTCGGCAAACGGTACACATAGCCGCGACCACGCTCTTTTTCGTTCAGCTTCTTGAGGAACTCCTGCACGTCGTTCCACGAAGCCTGCTCCACCGGGAAGTGCTTGAGATCCTCATCCTTGATGTCCTTGACATCGTCTTTCCCCTTGCCGGCGCGGGAGAAATAGCTCGGTGTGGCGCCCATCATTGCATGCCACTGGCCCTGGGTCACCTCGTGGATGGCGATCTCGATGGACTGCTTGATCTCCGTCTTCCTGGCCGAACCCTCTTTGCCGTTCCAACCCAGGTACGTCGTCCCCTTCGGCAGCGGCACGAACTTCATCCCCAGCGGGCCGTCCTTCGGCTTCGGCGGACCACCCGCATCCGCCTGACCGCTCACAATCGCGACCAGGCACAACGCACACACTCCCCAACGCAACACGTTCATGCTCAAGATCCGTTCTCAGATGCGAAAATGGCGATGCCCACACTCACGCCCGCTACACCCTAGGCTCACGCCAAAATCTCACGCACAACGTTCCCCTCGACATCCGTCAAGCGATAGTCGCGGCCGTTGTGGCGGAAGGTGACACGTTCGTGGTCGAGGCCGAGAAGGTGCAGGATGGTGGCGTGAAAGTCATGCACGTGGACACGGTCTGCGCCGACGGCGATGCCAAACTCGTCCGATGAACCATGTACGATGCCCCCCTTGACGCCGCCGCCGGCAAGCCAGGACGAGAACACCTGGTGATGATGTTCCCGGCCTGCGTGATTCGCCTGTTCGTGGTACGGCGTACGGCCGAACTCGGTCGTCCAGACGACGAGCGTGTCATCCAGCATGCCGCGTTGCTTCAAATCGCGGATCAAACCGGCGATGGGTCGATCCACATTGCGTGCCAGGGCAACGTGATCGCGCATGTTGCCGTGCGAATCCCAGTTTCCTGACGAGCCCGTGTCGATCAGTTCGATGAAACGAACATCTCGCTCAGCCAATCGCCGAGCGACCAGGCACTGCCAGCCGAAGCCAGTCGTTTGACCGCGGTTCAGACCGTACAGCCGCAGCGTGGCGTCGGTTTCGCTGGAAAGATCAAACGCTTCCGGTGCGGCACGCTGCATGCCGAATGCGGTCTCGAAGGAGCGGATGCGTGCTTCAAGGGCCGCGTCACGCGGGCCGGACTCCAGATGCCGACGATTGGCATCGCCGATGAGTTGGAGTTCCAGTTCCTGAAGTTCGGGGGACGGCGTGCGCGGACGGATGTTCGGAATCGGCGTCGGGCCGGGCACAACGTGAGTTCCCTGGTGACAGCCGGGCAAGAAGTCGGAACCCCAGGTCTGGGCGCCCGCGTAAGGCGCCGCCGGGGCGATGACCATGAACGACGGCAGGTTGCGATTTTCCGTGCCCAGGCCGTAGCTGACCCAGGCGCCGATGCTGGGCCGGGCAAAGGTCCACGACCCGGTATGCATGCCGAGCGTGCCCTCGTAGTGATTGGTGTGGTTCGATTCGAGCGAGCGGATGACGCAGATGTCGTCGATGACCTCGCGCACCTGCGGAAACAAATCACTGACCTCGATGCCGCTCTGCCCGCCTCGGCGAAAGGTCCAGTCGGGGCGTTTCAAGAACCGGCGGAATGTGCCGAGCCGACCTTGCCAGTTATCTACGGTGATGGCTTGGCCGTGACGGGCGAAAAGCTGCGGCTTGGGGTCGAAGGTATCGACATGCGAGACGCCGCCGGTCATGTAAAGGAAGATGACTCGCTTGGCTCGCGGCACGAAGTGAGGCCGCCGCGGCGCCAGCGGATCGATCGGTACCTGTGCCGGGGATTGCTCGGCCAGCATGCCCGCAAGTGCGATCGACGCGAAGCCGCCGGCGGCGTGCTGAAAAAGTTCGCGGCGAGAGATAGTCGGTTTGTTCACTGAATTTGACTCCAGGGACAATCGCTAAGCTACAAGCGGCCTCATTGCACGAACAGGAACTCATTCCGCGCGAGCAGCGTTCGCGCGAACGCGGTCCAGCCCTCGCGCTCGGCGACCGCGACCGCGACGCCTTTGCGTCGCTCTCGATACGTTTTCAGAAATCGGCTGACTTCCTCATATTCTGCTTCCAGCGGCGGCCGCGCGAGGGCGGTCTCATACGCCAGGCGAATGCGGTCGCGTTCATCCTTTGACAGAATGACGATGCGGCCGGCGAAGGCATTGGCCTGTTCGTGAACAAAGGCATCATTCATCAAAAAGAGCGCCTGCGTTGGCACCGTGGTCAGAATGCGCTCCGGCGTGCTGGCGTTCGTGTCTGCGCCATCGAACAGGGCCAGGAACGGATGTCGCTTGATCCGCTGCGTCATCAAGTAGACGCTGCGCCGTTTCGTCTCATATACGGCCGAGAAGGGGGCATGTTGCGTGTATCCCTTACCTGCCGGAAAAGGATGCGCGCCACCGGGACTGCGATCCAGAGTCCCGGCAACCGCCAGCATCGCATCGCGAATCGCCTCGGCATCGAGTCGGCGGATGGGATACCGGCCGCACAGGGCGTTCGTCGGATCGGCTTTTTCGAGAGCAGCATCCCCGTGGCTTGACGTTTGATACGCATGCGAAAGGACGATAAGCCGATGCATCGCCTTGGTGGACCATCCGTCGGCGATGAACTTGGCGGCCAGGAAATCGAGCAATTCAGGATGGGTCGGCCGCTGACCGCGCGTGCCAAAGTCGTTCGGCGTGCCGACGAGCCCGGCGCCAAAGTGATGCTGCCAGATGCGGTTGACCATCACGCGAGCCGTCAGCGGGTTGTCTTTTGAGGCGATCCAATCCGCCAGTTCGAGCCGGCCGCTCTGGGCCGGATTTTTGAGTGGCGTCCCGCCGAGCACCTCCAGCCAGCGCCGCGGGACCTCGTCGCCAAGATCACGGGGCTCACCGCGCTTGTGCATGCGGGCATTGTGCGGCTTTCCCTCGAACGCGCCATAGGCAACCTCGAATGGGGGCGCCTTGCTCTTGGACTTTTCCGCTTCGGTCTTCAGCCGTTTCGCTTCCTCCGCCGGCACGAGCGGGACGAAATCGGCGGGTGTGCTTTTACTCTCCGAACCTGGAATCGAATAACGCGTGCTGTCGAAGATGCCGTAGAGTGCATAGTAATCGCCGCGGAACACCGGATCGAACTTGTTGTCGTGACAGCGTGCGCATCCCAGGGACAGGCCCAGGAACGTCTGTCCCACGGTGTCGATGGTGTCCTGGATGGTCAGGTGAAAATAATTCTCGGGATCGAAACCGAAGCGCCGCGAGATGGCGATGAAGCCCGTGCCGGTGATGCGCTCGGCGTATTTCTCCGGCGGACCTTTCGCAGCAAGGATGTCGCCGGCGAGCTGCTCGCGAATGAACTCGTTGTACGGCTTGTCGGCGTTGAAGGCGTCGATCACCCAGTTGCGGTAGCGATACGCCTGCGGCACCGGATAATCCGCGGTTTCGCCGGCTGTGTCGGCATAACGCACGACATCGAGCCAGTGCCTGCCCCAGCGTTCGCCGTAATGCTTGGAAGAAAGAAGCCGATCCACGACCTTCGCAAACGCATCGGGCGACTTGTCCGCCAGAAATGCCTCCACTTCTTCGGGCGTCGGCGGCAATCCGATCAAATCGAAAGTGACACGCCGAATCAGCGTGCGCCGATCCGCGTCTGGCGCGGGTTTGAGTTTCTTCTCTTCGAGCCGCTGCAAGATGAATCGATCGATGTCGTTCCTCGGCCAGGCAGCGTCGTTCACGTTGGGCGGCGCAACCGGCTTCACCGGTTGCAGCGACCAGAATTTTCGTTCCTCAGCCGAGATGGGACCTGTGCGAATGGCCGCACCGTGCGTTGCCTCCTTGGGCCAGGGAGCACCAGAGGCGATCCATTTCGTCAGCGCCGCAATATCGGAACCGCTCAGCTTCGACTTGGGCGGCATGCGCAATTTGTCATTGTGCGAGACGGCGTGAATCAACAGGCTCTTGTCCGCCTGTCCCGGAACCAGGGCCGGCCCACGATCGCCGCCGAGCATGGCCGCTTCCCGTGAATCCAGGCGCAGCCCGCCGCTTTGCTTTTTGGGACCGTGACAATTCTGGCAATGCTTGACGAGAATGGGACGAACCTGGTTCTCGAAAAACGCATCGTCCTGCGCGCGCACCGCGGACGTGTTCAACAGGAAGAGAAACCCAATGCATAGGCGCTTTATCGTCACGAATCGAAACCACCTTCGCATCACAACTACATACTTGGTGCCATCTCAACTTGACCGGCTTCGCCAGGTCCGCCGGCTTGGCCCCTCCACCGGCCGCTTGCACCGCCAGGGTCATCACCAAGGCAGCGGCCGCTGCCTTGCTAGTGATGAGCTTCTTCATATTTTCTACCAGAAACAGGAATAACAAACGGTGGCAATCAACAATAGACCCGCCAGATTGCAAGTCGCCAATCGCATTGCAATCTCCCGTCTCATTCTCAATGGTTGAACCGGAACTCCGGACTGTTGAAGAGAGCCCAGAACACCTGTCTGAGCCCCTCGTCAGGCCTGTCTTTTCGCTCTTCGAGATACGAGTCGAAGAGCGTCTGCTCCGCGGCTGTTGCTGGCCGTGAGAGCACCGCCCAGGTCGCCTCGTGGATTCGTTGGCGCATGTCCGGTAGTTTCTTCAACACGGGGATCAGCTTGCTCCCCATTGCCTTGAGCACGCCCTCGTCATTGCTCAGTTTGAGCGGTTCGTCGATGCCGACCTGGAAATCGTCAAATGGTTGCTCGATGAAGGCGAAGGTTCCAGCCCCTTTCTCGACGTCGGCGAGCTTCTTTTGCCGCACTTCAATCGGATCGTCCGCCTTGAAGATGTCGGGTTGATTCGCGATGTGATAGGACATGCCCCACTGCGCGGGAGTGAGCGGGCGAGTCGGCGCCACCGCGAAGAGTTCCTTCGCTGGCGGAGTCCCTTGCCACTCACTGGATCGCGCGTAAGCCCGGCTGCTGACCAGGCCCGCGATCAGGCGCTTCAGATCATACTTGTGCGCAATCAGATCGCGCGCCAGCCATTGCAGCAACTCCGCGTGGCTGGCCTTGTTCTCGGCGTGCATCTGGTCCACGCGCATGACCAGGCCATGGCCGTAGAACCGAAACCAGAGGCGGTTGACGATGGAACGTGCAAACATCTCCCGATTGGCTTCATCGAGAGCGATGTCCGCGAGCCGTTTGCGGGCCTTGAATTTCGACAGCGGCGGCAGCTCTTTCGATTTGGCGTATGCTTTGGTCTTCTCCTGAATGAGCTTCGCCTCCGCCTGGATCGCGGCGAAAAGCTCCTTTTCCGGCAGAGTGTCCATTTCGACCTTGGTCCCCGAAAGGAACATCATGGACACTTTGTGGGTATCGCCCTTCTTGTCCTTGAAGTCACCGAGCTTGACGTATTGTCGTTCGAGAAGGTTGCCCTGAAAATCGTAGCTGGAGGTGAAGAACGCCTTCATGCCGAAGAAGTAGTCCTGGGTCAGATCCTTGATTTCCGGGTGGCGGTGGCACTGGGCACAGGTGATGTTGAGACCGAAGAAAATGCTGCTGACGTCGCGCGTCAAGGCATCGGCATCCTTGAGCCGCTTCAGCACAAAGGCTTCCGGCTTGGTTTTGCTCGGCGTTTCGCTCGCTCCGATCAGATCGCGGAACATGACGTCCCACGGGCGGTTCTCCTGGAATGCCTCGACGAGATAGGGACGCAGGCTCGGAGCGTCCGCGTTGCTGTTGCGCAGCATGACGTCGAACTCATTGGCGTTGTGCCGGGCGAATCCCGGTGAAGCCACCAGCATTGCGATCAATTTCTTATTGTCGAGAGGTTCCTTCGCCGCGAGTTTCGCTTCGACGCCGGCTGGAATGCGTCCATTAAGGTCGAGAAACAGACGACGGACCACCGTGGTGTCGGGAGCGGGCGGCGCGGGTTTGACCTTAGCCTGCGCCAGCTTGGCGTCGATGTAATGGTCGATCACCTCGCCAATCGGACGATCAGGAGGCAGGAGGCCCTGGGCCTGTGCGGAAAGGGTAGAGCCCAGGATCAGAGCGGCGACGAGCAATGCGCGATGTGTTGTCATGGTGGCAGGCTCCGTGTCACGCGGGGATTTCCCATTTCAGGGCTTTGCCGCTGCCGACGGTGTAGAACGCATTTGCCGCCTCGTTGACGGCCACGTCGTAGGTGGGCATCGTGGCCGGGGATTCTTTCATGACGCGTGGCGTGGCGGGATCCAGGAAACACAGGGGACCGTTCGCGAAAGGCGCGACCAGAATCCAGGATGACTGCGGATGCCAGTAGATCGACTCGAACTGCCCACTTGCTTTCTGCTCGTAGGTTTTCCGCCCCGACCGCCAATCGAAGATTTGCACGAGCCCCGGCCCGGAGATGACAAACAGCTCTCCGGCCCGTTCTTTCCCGGCAAGGGCCAGTGATCGACCGTCGGGGGAAAAAGCCATGCAGCAAATGCGCGCCGCGGAGAGATAGCCTCCCTGCGATATCCCGAGGTAGCTGGGGGCTTCGAAGCGCGCGGCCTCCCGTCCGCTTTCGGTCTCCCAGACGATCACCTGGGCCGCGTCGTCCGCGGCGGCAACGTGCCGGCCGTCGGGCGAAATCGCACAGGAAAAGATCTTGTTGGGGTTGTCGTAGCGCGGCACTCGCGCATCGAATCCGGTCAGCGTTCGCATCAAACTTCCTGACTGCGCGTTCCACAGCTTGCAGGTCATGTCATCCGAGATCGTCGCGATCATCGTTTGGGCGTTATTGACCACCATCTGGCGGATCCACCGGTCGTGGGCCGCGACAGTGCGCACCATGCGGCGATTTTGCAGGTCCCACCAGATCAGCTTGCGGTCCCAACTCGCCGACACGAGCGTGTTGCCGACCAGGCCAAGACTGCTGACGTAGCTTTCATGCCCTTCGAAAACGGCCGTCGCGGCGGGGCGTTCGGCAGCGAAATCAATCGTGTAGATTTTTGAATCGGCGTGGCCGAGCCACACACGCTCGCTATTCGGCTCGCGAACGACCGACAGAAAATCGCCCGCATGGATCACAGTCTTGCTGATGCGAACTCGATCAAGGTTGGCTGGAGGCATGTCGATTCTCCGGTAGGTGTGGCTGCGTCACAATTACGCCAGCACGGCACTCACGGGTTCGGTGTTATAAGGAGTCAGGCGAATGGGTCGGCCATCGGGGGCGGCGTATTCCTTTTGATGATCGATCCCCACGGCCCGGAAGATCGTCGCGAAGAACCCAGCCGCAGTCACGCGATCCGTGGCGACGCCCGTGCCGTCCGCGTTCGTGCTGCCGTGAATGACGCCCGGTCTGATGCCGCAACCCGTCAGCGTCACGCTCCAGCATGCTCCCCAGTGATCGCGGCCACGTTGAGCGTTGATCTGCGGCGTCCGCCCCATTTCTGCAAAGGTGATGACGAGCGTATCGTCGATGAGCCCGCGCTGCTCCAGATCTTCAAGGAGGGCCGACATGACCTGATCGAGCGTCGGAACCTTGGACGCGTGGATCTCGAAATTCTCCCCGTGCGAATCCCACCAGCCGTCCGTCAAGCGCACGAACGGCACCCCGGCCTCGACCAACCGGCGAGCCACCAGGGCTTGCTGTCCGAAGAGCGAATGACCATAGCGATCGCGGATCCGCTGCGGCTCGCGGGAAATGTCGAAGAGGCCGGCATTGTCCATCATGCCGCGAACACGTTGATAGGAACCGCCGTGGCTGGCAACAGTCGCATCGCTATTTCGATTCGCCTGGAAGCGGGCCGCCAATTGCTGCCGGAGCGCCTCGCGGGCGCGGTGATCAGCGTCGGTAAGCGAACCAGGGAGTCGGATGCCGTCCGGGGCGAGCCTGCTCGCGATGTTGATTGGTTCATAACGCGATCCTAAGAACAAAGCGAAATCGAGTTGCTTATCTCCCCCGCTGTAAGGCCAGGTGGCGTTCCAGAATGACACATGGTCGGGCACGAGACTATTGGGCTGCGACAGTTCACGGCCCAGGAGGCAACCAAGCGACGGCGTGCGAACGTTGCCCGTATCCCGGCGGTCCCCACTCATTAGGGCAAAGACGCTGGCGCCGGTATGGCCGGTATTCGGACTGGTGAAGGAACGAATGACAGCGGTCTTGTGGATACGCGCCGCCATTCTCGGCATCAGCTCGCTTATGCGGTAGCCAGGAACCGACGTTTGAATGGCCTGGAACGGTCCGCCCGTGCGCCGACCGGGTTTGGGATCCCAGCTCTCGAACTGGCTCAATCCACCTGCCATCCACAAGAGTATGACGCGCTTGTGCCGGCGCTGCACCTCGCCGGCCAGGAGGGGGCTACCGAGGGCGTCAAGTCCGGCCAGCCCGCCGACGAGCCCCAACGTGCCGCCGAGAAACGCTCGCCGATGGAGATCATGTTCCGACGAACCACAGGTTGGGGCTTGCTGCTTGTTCATGTGTGAACTCCAATCCAATAACCACGAACGGCTTGAGCAGGCGGGAAAAATCCGAGGCTATGCCGAGGCTTCATGTAGGTCAGGCTTTCTAGCCTGACTGCTGTTCCCGGATCGACTGACCGTGAACGCTTCACGTCAGGCTGGAAATCCTGACCTACGTCAACTCACGAATCGCTTCTCCGAACGGCAGAATGTGCATCGGCCGACCGGTCTGGTCGGGCAGCGTGTCGTGGTGGTCAATGCCGAGATGGCGATAGACCGTGGCCCACAGGTCGTTCGGCGTCAGCAGGCGGTCATGCGGATGCGTGCCGAGCGCGTTGGTGGAGCCGACTATCTGGCCATGGCGCATGCCACCGCCGGCGACCAGCACCGACATCGATTGCGGCCAATGCTCGCGGCCCAAGCGCAGACCTTGCGGGCCCTCCGAACGGCTGATGCGGGGCGATCGGCCGAACTCGCCGGTCACGACCAACATCACCTTCTCCGTCAGGCCACGGGCGTACAGGTCCTCGACCAACGCGGTGACGGCCTGGTCATAGCGCGGCAAACGGAGACGCATGTCATTGAAGTTGTCATGATTGACGGCGTGCGTGTCCCAGTTATAGAAGGTGCCCGGAATGTGCGGATTCTCCATGACCATCGTCACGAAGCTGCATCCGGATTCGACAAGGCGACGGGCCATCAACGCACGCTGCCCCCAGGCGTGCCTGCCGTAGCGCTCGCGGACTGGAGCGGGCTCACGCGACAGGTCGAAGGCTAGCCGAGCTTCGGCGCTGGTCATCAGGCTGTAGGCGCGCTGGTAGAGAGCATCCATCGTCGCCATTGGCCGGTTATTGTCCATCCGTCGGCGCAACTCATCGACGCCATCGAGCAGCCGATAGCGGTCGTCGAGACGGGTGGCCATCTCCTGGTCGAGTCCGATGTTCTGCACACGGAAATCGGGGCGACTCGGATCGCCGCCGACCATGAATGGAGTGTAGCGTCGCCCCAGATACGCGGCGCCCTGGGCATAGGTATCGACATTGGTTCGCCCGCCGTCGGCGCCGGAGATGACGTTCGGCAAGCCGATATCGATGTGCTCGCGCATCCTGGAAACGACCGTGCAGACCGCCGGTGCGTCGTTGACGGTCTCTGTCGGCGTCGCCGGGATACGGCCCGTCATTACGCGCTTGCTGCCGCCACCGTGATCGGAGAACGTGTGGGAGATACTGCGGATGAGCGCGTACTTGTCGGCACAGCGGGCGTGCAGCGGCATCAGCTCACAAACATCGATCCCCGGCACATTGGTGCGAATGGGCCGAAACTGGCCGCGGTATTCCTCCGGCGCGTTCGGCTTCATGTCGTACATGTCGAGGTGCGGCGGACCACCTGCGAGCCAGATGAAGATGACGGAGGTTTCCGGCGCCGGCGTGCGTCCCTGTGACGCCCGCACATGCATCATGTCGCCCAGGCTCAGGCCTGCCACACCAAGAGTTCCTAGCGTCAAGAAAGAACGCCGTGAAATCGGTCCAGCGCATGGATTCATGTTCACAAAATGTCCCCCAACATGGCGTTTTCAGGATTCGCTAACCCGACTACTCCTTGCTCCACAGCATGCCGGGGGGATTGAGCATCTCGCCGCCGAAGCAAGATCAGCATTGCCCCCCCGAACTTGTCCCCCGAGAGTTTTCGTCGGAAGGACTCTTCCCGACCACCTCACTTGGTGCGCAACGCTTCCACGCGCGACCGTGTGTCCGCTTCGAGTTGGCGGTAGGCGGCGAGGTGTTTCTGGGCGATTTCAAAATTTTTGGCGGCGTTGGCAGCTTGCGAGTGTTGCTGCTGAGCGGCCTTGAGAGCGGCTTGCGCCCCGCTGACATCCCCGCCTTTACTCTTGGTTTCGTTCAGTTTCTTCGCAGCTTCGTCCATTTTTTTCTTGAGTTCAGCAACCCGCGGCGGCAGATTTTCAGCGTCTTTCTTCGCGACCTGAAAACGGACATCCATCTCGGCGAGTGCTTTCTTAGCCGTCTCCCACGCCGCCTCCGCTTGCTCACGTTCCAGGGCACGGTCAGGAACGACGACGAGATTCGGCTTTGTTTTGCGCAAAGCCGTAATGCCCGCTTCCGTCACTTTGGTTTCCGTAACGAACAGTGACTTGAGTTTTGGCAACGGTTGCAGGGAATTCAGGCCAGCGTCGCCGATGCCACAGCCGAACAGGTTAAGCACTTCAAGCTCTTTTAGACTTGCGAGATGCTTGAGGCCAGCATCGGTGATTTGCGTCTTTTCCAGGTGCAGTTTCTTCAGGACCGCGATCTTACCGAGATGGACGAGACCCGCATCCCCAATTCGGCATTCGCGCAACCGAACAACCGCGACGTTCTTCAGAGCAAGCAAATACTGCAAATGCTCGTCGGTCGCGGCGGTGCTGCGTAGATCAACTTCGAGAGCGTCGCCTTCAAGAGCCGCCTTGCGGACACTGCCGCCGATTTCCTCGATGCGTTTGATGGCCTCGGCCGCGTTTGCCGCCGGCTTGTAAGGAGGCGGCTGTCCGCGACCAACCACGGGGATGGTTAGCAGGAGAAGCCAACAGACGAGCGAGCACCGAACGGGAATCATGACAGTAACTCCCGGATTGGCTGAGCGGCGTGATCGACCATCGGCACGGGACGCTGACCGGGCGCCTGGAAATCCTGGCGGATGTTCATGCCGAGGGCGAGGCACAGCGTCGCCATGTAGTCGACGGCGGAAATCGGGCGGTCCTCGATGGTGCTGCCGGGATTGCGGCCGGTTTCGCTGGTGCGGCCAATCACCTGGCCGGTGCGGATGCCGCCGCCGGCCCACATGGTGCTCCAGGCGTTGCAGAAGTGGCCATCGCCGTTGCCCGGGGTACGGCCGAACTCGCCCATCCAAACGATGAGCGTGTCGTCCAGCATGCCACGGTCCTTCAAGTCGCGGATAAGAGTCGCCATGGCGCGATCGAGCCAGGGGGCGCGCTGGGCCATATTGCGGGCGGCGCCGTCATGATCGTCCCAGCCGCGGTGGAACACCTCGACGAACGAAACGCCTGCTTCAACCAATCGCCGCGCCAGCAAGCACGATTGGCCGAAGCGATGATTGCCGTACGCTTCGCGCATGCGTGCCGGCTCGGCTTCGACATCGAAGGCTCGCGCCCGTGGCGAGCGCATCAAGCGAACGGCGCGGTCGAAGGCCGCCTGCCTCGCACTTACATTGGGGAGTGCGTATTCCTCGCTGAATCCCCGTTCGCCTGCAGCAAGCAGTTCGAGCCTCGCGGCGAGGTCGTTGCCGGCGGCGCGAAGATTCTCCAGCCCGCGCGCCGGGTCGTTGACTGCCAGGGGTGCATGCTGCGGACCGAGATAACCCGGCACATTGCGATAAGAGCGCCCGCCATCGAGGCGCAGATCGTATCCCGCGTCGATGGTGACGAAGGCCGGCATGTCGCTGTTCGCCGCAGCAAGCTGATGCGAGGCAATGCTGCCAACGGCGGGATGTTCGAAGCCAGGGGCACGGCGATAACCGGTATGGAGCAGGTACTTCGCATCGTAGTGATCGTTGATCTCCGTCCGCATCGAACGCAGAAGGACCATATCACGCATGCACTGCCCGAGCTGCGGCAACTGCTCGACGATGCGAATGCCCGGCACGGAGGTCGGCGCCGCGCGAAATTGACCGCCCGGCTTGGGATCAAAGGTGTGCTGCTGGCTCGGCCCGCCGTCCATCCACAGAAGGATGCACGACTTGCCGCGCGGCCGGCCTACCGAGGCGCGAGCGAGCGCTTCGAACCACGGCACGGAGACGCCGGAGAGCAAACCGGCGGCCGACAACCGAAGCAGATCGCGACGATGAAGCAAGGGCATGGCCATGTCAGGGTCCTCGGAGATCAACGAACGAACAAAAACTCACTGCGATTGACGAGCATCCACAGCACGCCGACATAGGAGTTTTGGGAATTTGCGAGATATTTGGCCGCCGCCTCGCGCTCGGAAGCGCTGGGCCGGCGTGCGAGCGTCGAAAGATAGAGCCACTCGACGGTCTGTTCCGGCGTGGGATTCGTCTTGCGGAATGCATCGAGGGCCTTGCTGCCGGAAAGTAGGCGGGGGTGGTTGATCATGGTCAGCATCTGCGGGATGCCGTGCGTGAAATCGGTCGTGTCGTCCTCGTTGGTGCCAAAGCGGCGCAGGAATTCGATGTACGGGTCAGCGATCTGCGCTGCCTGCCCCATCGCCGCCGCGCCTTTGGCGTCATCGGCACGCAGGTCGAGTTTCGGGTCGCCGTAGACTTGCCGAAGCGAATCGTAGAGCACGTCCGCGGTCATGACGCGCACGGGCATGCGGCCAAACGCGGCAGTCTGCGCCGCGATCGACTGGCGGTCCTGTTTCATGCTGGCCCGGCTCGTGCGCTGGTAGGCTTCCGAATTGCAGATCGAGCGAACAAGGTGCTTGATGTCGAAGCCCGAATCCGCAAACTCATTGCCCAGCATCTTCAACAGACCAGGGTGCGACGGTGGGTTTAATTCGCGCAGGTCATCGACGGGATTCACCAGACCGCGGGCGAAGAAGTAGAACCACGTGCGATTGGCGAACGCCTTCGCGAAATACGGGTTGTCCTTCGCGGTCACCCAGTCCGCGAGCAGCGGACGCAGCGGCTTCTCGGCGGCCGGGTCGAGCGACTTGCCGCCGAGGAATGCGGCTTGAACGGCCTTGCCGGAGTTCTTGAAGGCGGACGGCGGGATGACGATCTCCGCACCCTTGGCGATCGGTAACTTCGGCCCTCGTTTGCTCATGTTTGGCGGCGCCTTGCCGTCGGTCACCGTGTTGAAATCGCCCTGTGTGCGGCCAAAGAACGCGGCGAGCGCCCAGAATTCGTTCTGCGCCCAGTTGCGGTACGGATCATCATGGCACTGGGCACATTGCATTTGCACGCCGAGGAAGAACGACGCCGTGGCGCGGGCGGAGCCGTCGGGTGTCGCTTTGCCGCCTTCGCCGACAAGGCTGTAGAAGATGACGTGCGGATTGTCCTTGATTTGTCCGTCAACCGTGAGAACGTCGCGGACGATCTTGTCCCACGTCGCGCCCTTGGTGATCTGCTTGCCAATCCAGTCGCCGAAGCCGAACGCCTGCTTGTGGGGCTGAGCGCCCCCATTCATGTCACTTGGCAATTCGGGAGGACAAATCCATTCGCGCCAGGTGCGTCCGAGTTGCTCGCCGAAGCGCGGACTGGCGAGCAGTTTCTCGATCAGTTGAGCACGTTTATCGGGCGCTTTGCTATCCAGAAAGGCCGCCGCTTCCTGACCCGTGGGCACGCAACCGTTCAGATCGAGCGTCACCCGGCGAAGAAACTCGATATCATCGCTGCGCGGCGCGGCTTCGCGCTTCAGGGCGGCGAGACGTTGCTGGATGTGCTTGTCGATCGCCGCGGCCACTACCCTGGGGTCATGCTTGACGCCGGGTGCCAGAAGGAGATCATCGTCCTTCGCCGTTTGGGATTCCGTGGCAAGGCCTCTGGCGATCCATTGTTTGATGAGCGCTTTCTCGGCCGCGCTGAGCTTGGTTTCCCCGGGCGGCATCTCGTCGGAGGCAATGCGCTGCCACAGAAGGCTGCCATCGGCGTCGCCCGCCTTGGCCGCCGGCCCGTGCTTGCCGCCTTTGAGCAGCAAGGCCATCGTGCGCATGTCGAGGCCGCCCTTCTGGCGCAGTCCGCCATGACAGCCGAGACATTGCTTGGTCAGGACCGGCAACACGTCTCGTTCAAACAACGGTTCCTGCGCGGAAGCACCTGGCGGGGTCACCGCAATCGTGAGAGCACCAAGGACAAGAAATAGCGATCGATTCAAAGTCATGGAGATCTACCCGGCCTATGGACCGACTGACGAATAGCAGTCGGGTACTACCTATCGCCCTCGTTCTTGCGGGCCGGTGTTGGACGCAGGACCAAAATGCTGGCGGCCTTACCCGCCTCGGCGTAGCTGACGGTCACGCGTTGATCGACCTTCAAATCGGCTGCCTTGGCGTCCCTGGTCTTGGGGGTCTTGCGCTCGCGGCCGCCTTCTCCTTTGACCACTTCGTCTTCGCTGGTTTGAACGAGAATCTTGGTTTGCGCGCCAATAGCAAACGTCGTTGATCGCTCGCCGCTGTCGCCGCGCTGCACGAGGGTCAGCGAGTCGGCTGCCACCTTCGAGACAACGCCGGTGACGGTCATGGTTCGCGGCTTACCTTTCTCCTGGGCGACCGTGTCTGCCGGTACGGCAGCGCTCAAGATCAGAAGTCCTAAACCGAGCATGCACGATTTCATGTTTTTGCTCCCCAGAGTTTTTATGCCAAGAGTTCGCGGATCGGTCCGGTGCTTTCCTTGAACGAGGTCACCGGGCAGCCGAGTTGCTGCAGGATGGTCAGGTACAGGTCCGACATCGGCTTGCGTTCCCCCTGGAAGCGAAGGTGTTGGCCGTGGCGGAAGCCGAGATGGCGGCCGCCGGCGAGCAAGGTCGGGAAGCTGCGCCCCGAGTGGCTGCTGATCTGGGCGCCGCCGAGCAGCAGTACGGCGTGGTCGAAAAGGGTTCCCTCGGTGGCACGAATGTCCTTGAGCTTTTGAATCATGCGAGCGAACAGTTCGCAGAACATCACATCGCGCGAGTGAATGACGCGTGCGTCCGGCGAATCGGCCGCCGCCTGGCCCCCCTTGTGATGCACGTCGTGAGCGCCGCGCACCGGAGCGCCGGCGCGCATCGCCCAGTCGCGATACTCGTCGTAGTTCGGGCCTCCTTCGCCGCCAAGGCTATGCGTGACGACGCGTGTCATGTCGGTCTGGAAGGCGAGGACGATAAGATCGAACATCAGCTCGATATGCTCGCGCATGCTGTTGCGCGCCTCCGGCTGCACTCGCACCGCCGCCTCGTTGAAGCGCGGCCGGCCTCGCTCCAGGATCCGCTCGCTGTCGGTGAGTCGGCGTTCGACCTCGCGAATCGATTCGAGGTATTGATCGAGCCGGCGGCGGTCCGCGGCGCCGAGCGGACGCTGAAAGTCGCGCACGCTTTCGCCGGCGGCGTCAAGAATGCTGCGGTTGAGCTCGATGCGCCCCTGGGCCGCACGCAATTGGTCGCGATCGGCCGGCGGGAACAATCGCTCGAAGACGTTGCGATGGTTAGAGGTCGCGGGGATATCGACACCCAGCGCATTGCGAGAGAGTGTCGCCGTGCCGACGCCATCGCCGAACGAAAGCTGTAGCGACGGCAGCCAGGTGGGCCCAAGATGCCGGGCGGCGACCTGGTCCATCGAGACGGTGTTGGTGATGGTGCCGGGCGTCAGATTGATGTTGTGGCCGGTCAGCCAGTTGTACGGATGCACGTGCCCGCTGATGCGTCCCTGGATGTGCAGAAGATTCGTGAGGACCGTGAAATCATCGCGATGCCGCGCCAGCGGCTGATGCGTCGGCGCGAGCGTGTAATTGCGGCCGGTGTCCCGGGGAAACCAGCCGTGCCGATCAATCGCGCCGGGGATGTAGAAGCACGCCAGCCGGCGCGGCTCGCGCTGGCCGGTTTGCGCGAAGACCGTCGAGCGGCCCATGATTTCCAGATACGGCACGGCGATCGAGGCGCCGAGGCCGCGCAAGAACGTGCGGCGATTCACGGGGTTTTTCGGATTCATGGAGAACTCCGGCCAAGGGAAGGTGGGGTCTTGGAGGGTTGTTCGAGGAACGCTTGCGACCGCACGATAGCTTTTAGCATATCGCGCAAAGGATATTCCTGGGAGCGATATTTCTTCATGATCGCTGCGATTTCCATGCGGTCGTCGATACCCGGCAATCGGCCCGTGCTGTAGATCGTCAGGTTTTTCAGAATGCCGCGCATCAGGTCGTCCTGATAGTGTTTTACGATCAGCCCTTTGAACTCGTCAAACGTCTTGAACTGCTCGCCGCGCGGCAGCGCGCCGACGCTGTCCACCGGCCGCGTCTTGCCGACCCCGCGCCAGGAGACTCGGCCGTCGAGTTCGCCGCGGGCATAGCTCTCGAATTCGACCTTGCGCCAGCGGCCGCTGAGGTCGAAGTTCTGGAACGCGAAACCCACCGGGTCAATGCTCTTGTGGCAAACCGAACATCGGTTGTCTTGCTGGTGCTGCTTGAGCAACTCGCGGAAAGGTTTTCCCTTGTTCTTCGCCTCGGACGGATTGAGTTCGGGCACCTCGAGCGGCGGAGGCGGCGGCGGTTGATCGAGGATGTGCCGCATGGTCCACGCGCCGCGGTAAATGACCCAATTTTCGCCCATCCAGCAGAGCATCGATTGAATGCCTGCCTGTCCGAGGATGCCGCCGCCGCGCGGGTCGTCGGGACGCAATTTCACTTTGCGCAGTTCGCCACTATCGATGGCCGGATAGCCGTAATGAATCGCGAGCGCATCGTTCATCATCGTCCAGTCGCTGACGATCAACTCGCGGGCGGGACGGTTTTCATGAAAGAGGTGCGCAATGTAGCGAATCGTCTCCTCGCGCATGGACGCCTTGTAATAGCGTGCCCAGCGGAAATGTTGTTCCTGGATGTAATCTTGTGCGATCGTGATCGGCTGCTCCATCTCGAGCCATTGCATCACGAAGGGGCGGAAGAAGCCATCGCTGGCGCGTCCCACCAGCAGACGATCAACCTGTGCATCGAGGACTCCAGGGTCGCGCAGCTTGCCCGCGACGGCGAGGCGGCGCAGCTCGGCATCGGGCGGAGCGCCGGTCAGCATGAAGCTCAATCGGGCGCCGATAGCGTGCTGGGCGACCACGCCATCGGGATGCGCGGGGGAGGCCTGATAGCGAAACGCCGCGCTCATGAGGACCGATTGAAACGCCGCCCGCAGCGCGTCGTCGAACGACATCCCCTTGGCGCGTAGCTTTTCGTATAGCTTGAGGAACGGCGCCTGCTCCGCTTCGGTCACGGGCCGCCGCCAGGCTCGGTCGATCCAAATCCCGAGCAATCGCTTGGCACAGTCTAGATTGTCTTTCACTTGCCACTCGTCACTCGTCACTCGCCACTCTCTTGGCGGCCAGGCGACCGTCACGTCGGGCTCGATTTGCAGTTGATGCAGCACCAGGTATGGCGCGGGCTGTTTCTCCGGCGGCGTGGTCTTGCGATCGAAGAGCGGGCGGAACGGACCCGTTCCCTTGGGAGGCGGGTTCTTGTCCTTGGGATTGGTGCGATCCTCGTTCTCGTAGCCCTTGACCGCGTATGGGATTTCCACCTTGTTACTGAGATGAATACTGACCCCTTTGCTTTGCACGATGACATCGCCAAGCTGCACCTCGTAAACGAGGCGCATTGGCTTCTCCATTGTGCCGACGATTTCGCGATAGTCGATCTCTCTGCCGCCGACCTTGACCCAGAGATGCGAGTTGGGAAGCCCTTCCATCGGCTTCATGGCGGAGATGATGATGGTGAGTCGCAGCACGCCTTCGCGATCGGGCCGAGTTGGAATGGTGAAACTGAACGTGTCCTGCTCGCCAACGGTGCGCGGAGCTAGCAGCAGGCCGACGCCAGGGCGGCCGATGGCGAGTTGTCCGGGGAGCTTGACGTTGGCGCCTTGCTCCTTCCAGCCATCGATTATTTTCTTGTAGGGATCGGGGCCTTTCTTCACCGGCTGCACATCGCGGAAGTTGGCTGTGAACGACTTCCCCTTGGCCGATTCGAGGAAATGAATCCCCGCGACGGCGCGGCGCGTGACCTGGAGCCACTGCGCGACGGCGTCGGATGCCTCTTGCAATGCCTCCGCACCCGTATCAAAGCCGCCGACCGTGCCATCGCCCGGCAACGCCTGCGCGAAATCGACTTGCAACCCGGTCACGTCGCGCAAAGCGGCCGACAGTTCGCGCCGGTTGAGACGTCGCGTACCGCCGGGGCCGAGGGCACGCTGTCGTTCGGCGATCCAGGCCAGGATCTTCTTCTTGTCCGCGTCGTTTGGTTGAGGCCGCGCCTCCTTCGGGGGCATTTCGCTGGCAGCGATCCGCTCGTGCACCATGGTCCAGAGATTGCGATTGCCCGCCTGAACACCAGTCACCTCATCAAGACGAAGCCGAGACTCCTGCTTCTTGGGCCCGTGACACGCGATGCAGTGCGTTTGCAGAAACGGGGCAACCACCTTTTGAAAGCTCTCATCCTGCGCGGGCAACTTCGTGGCGGCCAGGCAAAGCACCAGCAGGGACGCGATGTTGGCGCGATTGCACAGGATCAGGAAGCTTGGCTTACAGAATTTGGTCATGGTTCCGCTCAGCCGGTGGGCTTGTGGGTAATGGCGCAAGGTCACGAATTGTCAACATGGCAACCATAGAATAAGGAGCGGCCGTGTTGATATCCGCCGGTCTTTCGCCATTAGCTTACAAGGAGTTGCAAAACGAATGCTTGGATTGCTGTTTGCACTGCTGTTGATCGGCCTGCCCGGGGAAGCGCAGGATCGCTCGCTTTTGACGGTGCGCGCCCATGATCTCTGGGTGTCGGCCGTCACGTTCAGCCCGGACGGCACGCTCATCGCGTCCGGCAGCGGCGACGACACCGTGAAGCTCTGGGACGCCATGACCGGAAAAGAAGTCAAAACTCTACGCGCCGAAGGTAAGGGAATTACCGCCCTTGCTTTCAGTCCTGACGGCAAGCGCGTCGTCTCCGGTCACTGGAACAAGACGCTCAAGATGTGGGACTGGAAAACGGGCAAAGATGTTTTCGTCCTGCGTGGCCACAAGGAGAGCATCACCTCGGTTGCCTTCAGCCGCGATGGCAAGCGCCTCGTTTCCGGAAGCGCCGACGACACGATGAAAATCTGGAACGCCGAGACCGGCAAAGAGCTGCTGACCATCGATCCAGACAACGAATACGACATCAACGCCGTCGCGTTTAGCCCTGATGGAACCCGCGTCGTCTCAGGCGATGGTGAAAACAACGTCAAACTCTGGGATGCTAAAACCGGCAAGGAATTGGAAATCTTCGAAGGGCATGAGGCCACCATCACGTCCGTTGCGTTTCACTCCGATGGCAAGTGCATAATCTCCGGCAGCATGGACAACACCGTACGCATCTGGAATGTCGCCAACGGGAAAACACTGCACACGCTTGCCGGCCACAAGGATAGCGTCACTTCGGTTGCGATCAGCAAGGACGGCAAACGCGTCGCCTCGGCCAGCGAAGATGCAACCGTGAAAATCTGGGACATTGACACCGGCAAGGAGCTGGCGACGCTGCGCGGACACGACAGCGGCGTAATGTCCGTCGCGTTCAGTCCCGACGGCGCCCGGATCGCGTCCGGCAGCAAGGGTGTCTTGAAGGTCTGGGCCGCCGGCAAGTAGTCACCTTCCCCCCAAGGGGATGTTGGCATTTGGCGACAGGGTTGCGCCATCACCTTATGAGGCCAGAGTCACGGACCTAATCGCATGGCAGTGCCACGGGATCCAGATACCTTTTGTTCAGGAGATCATCCTGCTGACACGCCGCCTGGTCGAGCGTGGCAGGATGACCGACTGCTACGCCCGCCGGCACGATTGACGAGCTGTTCCAAGCTGAGAGACCGTCATGATTCGATACTCACTCTTCCTCCTTGGTACATGGTGGTTTTTTGCTCCGGCGACTTGTTGCGCTCAGCAGAAGGCGTCTCCAGAGCAATTCACCTTCTTCGAGAAGAACATTCGCCCCGTCCTGGTCGAGCATTGCTATCGCTGTCATTCTTCGGGGGCGGCGAAGGGTGGCAAGGTCAAGGGGGGACTCCAACTCGACACGCGGGAAGGCATCCGCACGGGAGGGGATAGCGGGCCGGCCGTCGTTCCTGGCAATCCCGCCAAGAGTCGCCTCCTCGCGGCATTGCGCCATGAGACCGTCATGATGCCCCCGTCGGGGAAATTGCCCGATTCTGTCGTTGCTGATTTTGCCGCCTGGATCGAACGGGGCGCTCCGGATCCGCGTGACGGCAAACCGCTTACCCAAACGGAGAAGATCGACTGGCAAAAGGCTCGCGACTTCTGGGCGTTTCAGCCACCGAAGGTCCACGCTCCTCCACAAGTCAGGAACGCCATGTGGCCGCGGAAGGACATCGATCGCTTCATTCTGGCGGAACTGGAGAAACGCGGCCTCGAGCCGGTTCGGGCCGCCACGAATCGCGAGTGGATTCGCCGGGCAACCTTTGATCTGATCGGCCTGCCGCCCACGCCCGAAGAAATCGAAGCCTTCGAAAAAGACAAAACGCCCGAGGCCCACGCCAAGGTGATCGATCGCTTGCTCGCCTCGGCGCATTATGGAGAACGCTGGGGACGCTACTGGCTGGATCTGGCTCGCTACACGGACGATCTCGGCGGAACCGTGGGACCGGTGCTCGCCCCGACGGCATTTCGGTATCGTGATTGGGTCATCCAGGCCTTCAATCGCGACATGCCGTACGATCAATTCGTTCGGCTTCAATTGGCAGGCGATCTTATTCCGGAGCCTGCCAAGGAATATGCGGAAAGGCTCGGCGGGCTCGGCTTTCAAGGTCTCGGCCAGCGCTTCAGCGGCAATGCCGTCGGCATGGTCAAAAAAAAGGTGGCCGATGAGCTCGACGATCGCGTCGATACGGTCACGCGGGCATTGCTCGGGTTGACGGTGTCGTGTGCCCGCTGTCACGATCACAAGTTCGATCCGATTCCGACCGTCGATTATTACTCGCTGGCGACGGCATACAACGGTGCGAAGCTGAGCGAGGAGATCGCCCTTGGCTCACCGACAGCAAACAAGGCCAGGGACGACTGGCAGAAACAGGTTGCAGCACTTTCGCAGAAAATCAAGAGCGCAGCCAAGACTGCGACTACACCTGACGCGAAGGCTGCGTTGGAATCGCTTCAGACGGAACTGGCTCGCCTCAATCAATCAGTTCCTCCAGCCGTGGTGAAGGGGCCGGCCGTCTCGGGCGGCGGTCAGGCGATGCGGGTCAACGTGCGCGGCAATCCTGACCAGCTTGGCGACGTCGCCCCTGCCGGTTTTCTGCAGATCTTGAAATCCAAAGGTGCATTGGCGGAGCTGAAATTCACGCGACTCGAACTGGCCGATGCCATCGTGGACCGGCACAACCCGCTCACGGCCCGGGTCTACGTCAACCGTGTCTGGCATTACCATTTTGGCCGGGGCATCGTGGGCACGACCAGCAACTTCGGTCAACTTGGCGATCGGCCCACGCATCCGGAATTGCTCGATACCCTCGCGGTTCGCTTCATGGACAACGGCTGGTCCACCAAGTGGCTGCATCGCGAGATCATGCTGTCAGCCGTGTATGGACTCAGCAGCGTTCCCGATGCGAAGAATCTCGCCAAGGACGCCGACAACCACTACCTCTGGCGCATGACGCCGCGCCGGCTTGATTTCGAAGCATGGCGGGACTCGATGCTGGTAGTTGCCGGAAAGCTCGATCCGCGGATCGGCGGACCGCCCTACCTTGATCCCAAAGGCAAAGTGCAGTTGCATCCCGAGAATCCAGAGAATCGTCGGCGGACGATCTATGGCTTCATCAGCCGATTCAAGCCGAACCCGACATTGACGCTGTTCGATTTCCCCGAGCCGAACGTGACGAGCGATCAGCGCACCGCGACGACCATCCCGCAGCAGCAGTTGTTCGCGCTCAACAGCCCGTTCGTTCTGGCGATGTCCCGCTCGTTCGCGGCCCGTCTCGAAGCGTCGGAAAAATCGGAGGAGCGTCGCTTGCTATTGGGGTGGCAGCTGGCGTTCGGCCGGGTGCCGACCGAGCGAGAGGTCGCCATTGCCCGAGAATTCCTGCGCGAAGCCGCATCGGTGGACGAAAAGCTGAGACCTTGGGAACGGCTTTGTCATTCGCTGCTGACAACCAACGAGTTCGCGTTCGTACCATGACGCAGATGGCCCACAAAGGAGCCGCAAATGTCCTTTTTCGAAAATAGTTACTTCCTTTCTCGCCGCGAACTGCTGGCCCAGACGAGCTACGGCGTTGGCATGATTGGTCTAGCGTCGGTGCTGGCTGGCCGTTCGGAGGCCAGCACGCCGTTAGCCGCTCGGCCACCGCACTTCCCAGCGCGGGCCAAACGGATCATCCATCTCTGGATGAACGGCGGCCCATCGCAGGTGGACACGTTCGACCCGAAGCCGGCCCTGCATCGATTCGCTGGTCAACGCCCGGCGAGCACGACCGGGCTCACCACGGAACGCCGGACCGGCGGACTGATGCCGTCGCCGTTTCGCTTCACCCGGCACGGACAATCGGGACTGGAAATCAGCGAGCTCTTTCCATTCGTCGCCCAGCATGCCGATGACCTGTGCGTGATTCGTTCGATGCACACGAACACGCCGGTTCACGAGGCATCCAACTGGCTGATGTTCACCGGCAACGTGCAACCCATTCGGCCGTCGTATGGCTCCTGGCTGCTCTACGGACTGGGCACGGAGAACGAGAATCTCCCCGGTTTCATCGTCATGGGTGAAGGGCAACCGGTCAACGGGCCCTCCAACTGGAGCAGCCGATTTCTCCCGGGAATCTATCAAGGTTGCCAGGTCACGCTTCCCGTCGATTACCGACCGCAAGATGTGCTTGCGAACCTTCACAACGCGAGCCTCTCCCCCGCGGCACAGCGCCGACAACTCGACTTCACGCAGCGACTCAACGATCTCCATCGCGACCGTGTTGGAGCCGAAAATGCCTTCGGTGCTCGCATGGATTCGCTGGAGCTGGCGTATCGTATGCAGACCTCGGCGGCGGAGGCATTCGACATCCGCGGCGAACCGGCCTCGATTCTCGACCTCTACGGCCTGACCGGGCCGAATGCCGGCGCGTCCGCCAATACCAACGGCGGCTTTCGCCGCGCCACCTTCGCACGCAACTGTTTGCTGGCTCGTCGGCTGGCCGAGCGGGGCGTCCGCGTCATCCAGATTTATTGCGGCAATCTGCAGCCCTGGGATACGCACAGCAACAACGCCCAGGGCCAGCAAACCCTCGCACAGGTCGTCGATCAACCCATCGCGGGGCTCCTCACGGATCTCAAGCGGCGCGGTTTGCTCGAAGACACTTTGGTCGTCTGGGGCGGCGAATTCGGCCGCACCCCGGCGACCGAAGGAAGCAACGGCCGCGACCACAACCACTGGGGCTTTTCCATGTGGCTCGCCGGCGGCGGAGTGAAGAGCGGCCTGGCCTATGGCGCGACCGACGAGTTCGGCTTCCGCGCCGTCGAGAAACGCGTCCACGTTCACGACCTCCACGCCACGATGCTCCATCTGATGGGCATCGATCACGAACGCCTGACCTTCCGCTACAGCGGCCGTGATCATCGACTGACCGACGTGCACGGCACGGTCATTCGCGATTTGATTGCGTGAGCCACATCAGTTTTGGGAGACAGAAATGATCCGGTTTTTACTTGCAGCCGCTGTCGCGTTCGTGATCTGCCCTGTTCCAGTCCAGGCTCAGGCCCCAAAGCCGGACAAGGATGGGTGGTACGGTCTGTTCGATGGGAAGACGCTTGACGGCTGGAAAGCCGCGGACTTCCCGAAGGCGTTCAAGGTCGAGGAGGGGCTCATCGTCGCCGGGGGGACGCCGTTAACCCACCTCTATTACGTCGGACCAGTCCAGAACGCCAAATTTAAGGACTTCGAATTGAAGGCCGAGGTCAAGACTCGACCCAAGGGAAACTCCGGGATCATTTTTCATACCGAGTTCCAGGACAAGGGGTTTCCCAACAAGGGTTTCGAATTCCAGATCAACAACACCGGCAGCGACAAGGCGTTTCGCACGGGCAGCATCTATCCAGCGAAGCCCATGAACCGTGTTGTCGCCAAGGATGACGAGTGGTTCGAGTGTTATCTCGTCGTCCGTGGAAACAAGTTAACGCTCAAGGTGAACGGCGAAATCACGGTAGAGACAACGTTGCCCCATGAGGCGAAGACAGGCCGAACTCTAGCCAGCGGAACCTTCGCGATTCAGGGGCACGACCCAGGCAGCATCGTGTATTTTCGCAGTATTCGTGTGAAGCCCCTGGAATGAGGTTTTAAGGCCTGGGCCGCGACAAGTAAGCCCTTCGCCCCACCCGGATGTTGATATTTGGCGAGTTTGCGCCATCACCTTCCCAAGACCAGAGTCACGGACTCATTCGCATGGCAGTGCCACGGGATCCGGATACCTTTGTTCAGGAACTGACGAAGCATCAGTCACGGCTGCGCGGCTTCATCCGCTGTCTGCTCTTTCAATCGACGAGCGTGGAAGACGTGCTTCAGGAGACGAATCTGCTTTTGTGGAACAAGGCGGATCAATTCGAGCCAGGGACGAACTTCTGGTCGTGGGCGAGCGAGGTCGCGCGATATTCCGTGTTGACGCATTTGAAAAAACAAGGGCGCGACCGGCACCTTTTTGACGAAAGCGTTGTGAACGAACTGGCGATGGAGGCCCAGGGGCCAGCGGCCGAAATCGACGAACGCCGCGCCGCTTTGGAGCACTGCCTGGAAAAACTGCCGGCGCCGCAGCGGTTGTTGCTGGATCGCCGGTATGGGTTGCATGAGCCGATCGAGACCATGGCCAAGGCGCTGCGCCGACCACCGGGGTCATTGCGGCAAACGCTGTATCGGATTCGTGAGGCGCTCTTGCGTTGCATTGAGAAAGAGCTTGCAGTGGAGGGAGCGGGATGAAACTAACCGATATGACACCCGATCCCATGACGGAGCTTCTCTCCATCGCATTGGACGGCGAGCTAACCGATGAGCAACGGGAACGGCTCGCGCACCTGCTCAAAACCGATCCCGAGGCCCGGCGGCGCTATCTCGATTTCATGCTGCTCGACTCATTGCTTCAGGAGGAGTTGGGCGATGAATCGCTGGTTGGCCTCGTGGACATGATGGGAGGCGGGACCAGCGAAAGCTCAGATCAACCGGCCAATCCCATTTCGCAGCCCGCTCCTCGCAATTGGCCAGCACGCATCGCCTGGGCGCTGGTCGGTTGCGCGGTCGTCGTGCTGCTCGGCCTTCTCGCAAGCCACTTTTTCATCGCCCCTCGCCCCTCGCCCCTCCCCCCTCTTCAACGGGAATCGGTCCTGGCAAGGGCGCGCGTGGTCGAGCTTGATGGTCAAGTCGAGCTTGTCTCTTCCAAGAGGGATACGCGCGACCTCCGGGTCGGCGACGAGGTGCACGCTGGCGAGAGCTTGCGCACCATCGGCGACAGTAGTTTCGCCGTCATCGATTTCGACAAAGTCGGAAAGTTTGAACTCAATCCGGGCACCCAGGTGCGGCTTGTCAAAAACGACACGGTCGATGGGCCTGCGAAGCTCTTTCTGTCGCATGGGGTCCTCCGCACGGAAACCCGAGCAAATGCCAAGCAGCCCCTTGTCGTCGCAACGCCGCACGCGGAAATCCTGGGAACGAATGCCCATTTCACCTGCTCCAGTCTTTCCGACACGACCTGGATCGAGGTCGAGCAGGGACAGGCCAAGGTGATTCGCCAGGCCGACGGTCGGCCCATGTCGGTCGAATCGGGATTCAAAACGGTCATCAACCTTGATCCGGCTCCACCTAAATCGATCGCTGCCCCTCAATTCGGTCAACGTCCGGTATTCGAGATTCTGCGCTGTCCATCGCGCACCATTGCCTTCACGGCCGACGGCAAAAGCCTACTCATGGCGGGAACCGCTGGGCGCTATTGGCGTTTCGACTTCGATAAGAACAAGGAATCGCTCATTTTCGAGGAAAAGAAGCTCGGCACCGACCGCACGCTGTTGTCCACCGACGCTCGACTGCTGGCTTTCGCCTTTGAATCGGTGATTCACCTTCGCTCAGCCGGCAACATGGAACCGCTACCCAGCATCGAAACCCGGCTCAAGGACGTCCGCGCCTTCGCGCTGTCGCCCGATGGTAGACGCGCCGCGATGATCCATCAAACGCCACGCGATCCTCGGCGAGTGCGCGTGTGGAATACGTCCACGGGAGCCGAGGAAGTCAACCTCCCGAGCCCTGTCGCGAATCTTGGTGCGCTGGCGTTCTCGCGCGATGGCAACCTGCTGGCGGGTGGCAGTTCGCGTGGCGGCGTGATACTCTGGGATTTGCCCAGGCAAGAGGAAATCGGCCGCTGGGAAGGCATGTCCAGCGCCGTGGACATGCTCGCTTTTTCGCCGGAGGAGAAGCGCCTGGCCGCCATCGTCGGTAGTCAGATTGTCTTTTGGGATATCGCCTCGAAGCAGCAGATCAAACGAATCACCGAACCGGGTTTGGAATTTCGCTCGCTCGCTTTCGACCCTGAGGGCAAGATAGTGGCGGCTGGCACCGCAAGCGGCGAACTGTCGCTGTGGAATGTCAGTACCTGGCAAAAAATCGCGACGTTCAAAACCGACAGTCGGCCCATCACGGTGCTGGCTTTCTCTCCCGATGGAAAATCCGTGGCCGCCGCGACCTCAAGGCCGATTCGCATCTGGCGCATCCCCGACGAGGTTCGGTGAGCATCCCACCGCAAGGCAATTTCGATAGGCTGGAGTATTTCGGATGATGGCACGACATCTCGGTGCTCTGTCGCTACTCCTAGCGTGGGCGCTCACTGCGTCCGCGGGAGGCAAGGCCGGCCCCACGTTTGAAACCGACGTGCTGCCGATCCTGAACGCGCATTGCTTGCAATGTCACGGCGGCGTGCACCAGAAGAACGATCTCGATCTCCGCACAATGTCGTCCGCTCTCAAAGGAGGGAAGTCGGGCTCCGTCATCGTTCCCGGCAAGCCGGACGAGAGTCTGCTCTGGAAGAAGATCGCCCGCGACGAAATGCCGAAGACCGACAACAAGATTTCGGAGACCAACAAGAAAATCATCCGCGCCTGGATCGCCGCCGGCGCCCCCGGCCGCAAAAATGATCGCACGATCGACCTCGCTCGCCCGGCCAGGATGCCCGCCGAGGTCGCCCGGATCATCGATCAGGAGATCAACAGCAAACTCGTGGCCGCCAAGATTCCCGCGTCGTCGCGGGCAACCGATGCCGAGTTCCTGCGGCGCACTTATCTCGACATCACTGGCAAACCGCCAACTGTCGCCACGACCAAGGCATTCCTCGCCGATTCCGACTCGGAAAGACGCGGCAAGCTGGTCGACAAGCTGCTCGCCTCGCCGGAATATGGACAACACTTTGCGGAGCGCTGGCTGAATGTCTTTCGACAAATGGCCGTAATCGAACGTGAATGGGAGCCGGAGCCGTTTCTCGGTTGGCTCGGCGCGCGCTTCAACGCCGGGAAGGGCTGGGACAGTACGGTCCGCGACATGATCGCCGTCTCGGGTTCCTTCGCAGAGAACCCGCAGGCGGCGTACTACTACTACAACGCCGACATGCAGGGGAAGTTCGAGCCGAAGATCATGGTCGGCAACCTGTCGCAGGTCTTCCTCGGCGTGCAATTGCAGTGCGCTGAATGTCACAACCACCCGTTCAGCGATTACAAGCAAAAGGATTTCTGGGGCTTGGCAGCGTTCTTCTCGATAACCTCGACGCCGAACAATCCGCCCGACACGCGCGGCGTTCGAGATCGCCTTCCCAAGCAGGCGCCCAAGCCGGGTACGCAGGTCATCGTCACGATACCGCAAGGGGAAGCTCGCAACGCCGGCACCAAGGTGCGTGCCAAGTTCCTCAAGGGCGAAGAACCTGAACTCGATGCGGGCGCGTCGTTTCGGCCGGCCCTGGCGAATTGGCTCACCTCGAAGGAGAATCGCCTGTTCGCGCGGGCCAGCGTCAATCGGCTCTGGGCGCAACTCTTTGGGCGGGGATTCGTCAATCCACTAAACGACTTCGGCGATCACAACGCGCCGTCGCATCCTGAACTATTGGAGTCGCTGACGGACGAGTTCATCGTGTCGGGATTCGACTACAAGCATCTCATCCGATGCATTTGCCTGAGTGAGGCCTACCAGCGAACGACCCATGTCGTGAAGGGGAATGAAGTGCCCGAAGCAGAGCCGCTTTTTGCTCGCATGACGTCGAAGGTGCTGCCGCCCGAAGAGTTGTATGACGCGTTGTGCGTCGCCCTGGAGGTGCCGGAGATCGCGCCGCCGGTGGACCCCAAGAAGAAGGGGAACAAGAAGGTGAATCCCAAGGCCCCGCCGCCGCCGACGTCGCGCTTTCTGTTTGTTAAGTTCTTCCGAAACCCCGGCGATGTCGATGAGCCGACAGAACTGAAGCTCGGTGTGCCGCACGTGCTAAAGATGATGAACGAGGCCAATTTCAACACCGGCGGCAATTTGGTCACACGCGTGATGAAATCGACAAAGGCGCCCGAAGAGGCGATCGACGAGCTATTCCTCGCGGTACTGGCGCGACGGCCCAGCTCCGTGGAACGGGAACGCTTCCTCGCATTCGCGTCGAGGCAAAAGTCGGCGGAGGAAGCGTATCGCCGGATCGTGTGGGTGTTGATCAATAGCTCGGAATTTGTGCTCAACAACTAGGGGGGGGATACGATGAATTCCTTCGAATTGCTAAATCGTCGCGATTTGCTGAAACTTTCTGCCGTAGGGGTGATGGCGGGCTCGTCGTCGGGCTGGTTGCTGCCGCGCGTCGCGTATGCTCAGGAACGCCGCAGCGAGCGTTCGAAAGCGTGCATCATGCTACACATGCAAGGCGGCGTCAGTCAGCACCACACGTTTACCGTGCCGGAGTACCGGGCGCAGAATTCGCAGATCCAGACGGCGCTCCCCGGTGTGCTTTTTTGCGAGTACTTCCCGCGCTTGGCCGCTCGCATGGGGGACATTTGCCTCATCCGCGGCATGAGCACCGGCAACTCGGTCCACGAACGTGCCCGCGTTCTCATGCACACTGGTTACAACCCGAACGGCACCGTCGCCTATCCTTCGATCGGCAATGTTGCGTCGAGCGAACTGGGCGCCGCCGATACGGAACTGCCGAACTTCGTCAACATCTATGGCGGGTCTGATGGTCTGGGAAGTGGTCCATTGCATCGCTCCGCTCCCGCCTATCTCGGCCCGCGCCACGCACCGGTTCCGGTCAACGATCCGGCCCGGGGCATGGAGAACCTGCGTGCCGCCGTGCCGCTCGATCAATTCGACAGCGGCGCCGCCCTACTCAACGATTTCGAAGCAATGTCGCAGGCCCAGCGTCCCTCGACGGCCGCTGCCGCCCATCAGGCGAATCTGCGCCGGGCCGTGCAGCTCATGCACTCCGACAGGATGCGCGCCTTCGAGAGCGAACGTGAGCCGGCGGTCATCCGCAACGGCTACGGCCCGACGCAATTCGGCAGGTCGCTCCTCCTGGCGCGACGTCTGGTCGAGGCGGGGGTGCCATTCGTCGAAATCACCCTCGACGGCTGGGACGATCACGGCGGCGCAGTCAACAACATCCGTCGCCGCGCTCAGTATCTCGATCCGTCGATCTCGTTTCTTCTGGACGATCTCAAGCAACGCGGCCTCTTCGACAGCACGCTGGTGGTGTTCATGAGCGAGTTTGGCCGCACGCCGCAGCTTGCCGAGAGCGGTTACAACCAGACGCTCGGGGCCGGTCACTATGCCAACGCCTGGACGACCTGGCTGGCCGGCGCCGGTGTGCGCGGCGGCCGCGTCATCGGACGCGTGGACCACCGCGGCGGTGCTGTCACCGATCGACCTGTCAGCGCCCAGGATTTTCTCGCCACCATGTGCCACGCACTGCAGATCGACTATCGCAAGGAATACATGACGCGCGAAGGCCGACCAATGACGTTCTTGGGCGCCAGCGCCCGGCCGGTCCAGGAAGCGTTTTAGCGGCAGCACGGCGTTGCAACGTACTCCGGAATCCACATGAAGCCCTTACGGTTACTTCTGGTTTTATCCTTCAGCCTTCAGGCTTCATCCATGGCGTTGGCGGATGTCGATCCCGCCGCGTACCTCAAGGCACACTGCTTCAAGTGTCACGGTGAGACCAAGAAGTCCGGCGGCGTGCGACTCGATGATCTGCCCTCGGATCCGTCCAAAGATGCGGAACGCTGGCTAACGGTGCGCGATCAGATTCGCGATCACCTCATGCCCCCAGCGAAGGAGCCGCGCCCGGTGGACAAAAATACGCGCGAGCTGGTGAGCTGGATCACCCTCAAGGCCGGCGCTCGGCCCGCGCGGCTTCCCAATCAGGGGAACCTCATTCCGCACGAGCTGCTCTTCGGCGCCCCCGCCAAAGCGAATGACGATGCCTCGCCGAGTCGGCTTTGGCGGTTGAGTCCGAATGGATACGTTGGCTTGCTGAATGATCTGCTCAGGGGCAAGGTCAACAAAGGGCAAATGCCGGGCGGCATGATTCAGCCGTTCAACCTAGTGGACGAGCGCGGCATCCGTGACCACGCCGGTCTTTACAGCATCGACGAGCCGACCACCGAGGTGCTTCTGCGAAATGCGGCCGCCATCGTTGATCTCCAGGTCGGCGCAGGCACGCAGAAGAACAACAATAATCCCGAACTCACAGCAGCCTATCGTGCCGAGTCGCCGACGCGCAAGCAACTCGACGCTGCGGTCCAGGCCCAGTACCGCATGGCGATTGGCCGCAAGGCGAGCCCGGAAGAGCTTGGTCGCTACTGGGGCCTGTACGAAAAATGCGCCGAAGGAGGCGACAAGGCCGGCGCCGTGAAAACCGTGCTTCAAGCGGTCCTGCTGAAATCCGACGCGATCTTCCGCTCCGAGATGGGGGGCAACTCCGCAGACGAAGCAAAGAACTCGCGCCGCATGCTGGCGCCGCTCGAACTGGCGCGTGCCCTCAGTCTCGCCCTAGGGGAGCGGCGCGAACCGACGCTCTGGCAAGCGGCGGAAGCCGGCAAGCTCTCCTCGCGCGATGAAGTCTCCGCCCACGTCAAGCGTCTGCTCTATGACCCAGCGTTCAGCAAAGCGCGCGTCATGAATTTCTTTCATGAGTACTTCGAGTACCATCGCGCCGACGAGGTGTTTAAGGATAGGCCAAAGGACTTTACGCACGAGCCGCGGACGCTAATCAGCGATACCGACCAACTGGTCGCCCACATTCTCGCGACTGACAAGGATGTTTTTCGACAGCTTCTGACGACAGAGCTTTCGTTCGTCAGCCACCTGGTCAAGCTGAACAAGCAGAAACAGCTTGAAACGGGGCCGGCACACGTCCCGAATAACAACAATAAGGGGCGCAAGCTGGTCGAGCACGTCTATGGCTTCGAGAAATGGCCGACGCCGCAGCCCGTGACGTTGCCGAAGGAGACGCGCATCGGCATTTTGATGCAGCCGAGCTGGCTGATCGCATGGGGCACAAATTTCGATAACGACCCTGTCCGCCGCGGCCGCTGGGTTCGTGAACGGTTGCTCGGCGGCACGGTCCCCGATCTGCCCATCGGCGTCGCGGCGCAGATTCCCGATGACCCGCAGCGCACCTTGCGCGATCGGCTCAAGGTGACCCGCGAGCCGCAATGCTGGAAATGTCATCAACGGATGGACGACCTTGGCCTTCCGTTCGAACAATTCGACCACTTTGGCCGCTTTCGCACGACGGAGGAAGTGCAAGACGTCCCCAAGCCCGCGAAGAACCCAAAGAGCAAGCCCGTCATCACGCTGAAGGCCTCGCCACTGGAAACGACGGGACTCGTGACCGACAGTGGCGATCCGAAGCTGGATGGAGCGGTCAAGGAACCGCGCGAGATGATTCGCAAGATCGCGAATTCAGATCGCGCCCGCCAAGTGTTCGTGCGCCACGTGTTCCGCTACTTCATGGGCCGCAACGAAACGCTGTCCGACGCTCGGACGCTCCAGGAAGCGGACCGCGTTTATGTGCAGAGCGGCGGTAGCTTCAGGGCGCTTGTGCATTCATTGTTAACGTCCGATGTGTTTCTCTATCGTCGTCTCAATGTCGTCGCCGCTAATTGAGCGACGTAGATCAGGAGAGTTTCGATGCCAGTGCAAACGACTCGCCGCGACCTGCTCAAGGGAATCACTCTCGGCGCCGGCGCAACTTTGTTGTCGCCGATACTCGACCAGGTTGCGGCCCGCGCCTCCGGCGAAGCGCGCACGTCGCGACGCGTTGTGATCGTGACACAGACCAACGGCTTCAGCCCGCGGCACCTGGTCCCGTCGGGCGTGGAGTGGCGCAACCCGAATGGCCGCTCGGCGTCGGCACGCTTGACGGAGGTTTCGCTTGCCGACAAGAACCTGCACGCGGCTCTGGAACCGTTGACGCTGTTCAAGAACCGGCTCGCACTCGTGCAAGGGCTGTCAAGCCGGATCGCGCTCGGCGGGCACTCGACGAACCAGGGATGTCTCGGCGCCTACCCCGCCAACCGGGGCCCGCTGGGGCCGACCATCGACCACCTGCTGGCGCAGGCAGTGCCGAGCGTGTTCAACCACGTCGCCCTCGGCATGTCGGGGGCGGGTTTGCTGAACTATCGCCTGTCGGCATCCGGCCGCGGGCAGGCGACGCCGGTCATCTGCACGCCGGAACTCGGCTTCCGCACTCTCTTCGGCAGCGTGGCTGCGGGGCAGGGCCAGCGCGACTTCGACCATCGCTCCAATCTGCTCGATTTCATGGCCGACGATGTACGGCGCTCGCGCAACGCCCTCGCCGGGGAAGAACGGCAGCACCTGGATAATTACCTCGCCGCGTTCGAGGCGCTGCATCGCCGGCAGAATGAGATCGCCGGCATGCGCGATCAGCTTCGTCGTCATGCCCCGAACCTCGGCAATCGGCTCACCACGACCGTCACCAGCACGATTCTGGAAGCCCAGTTCGAAACCGGCGCCGCGGCTCTCATCGCGGGGTTGACCAATGTCCTCCTGCTCAGCTCTGGCGGCGGCGAACAAAACTTCGGCCGCTTCCCGGAGTTCGGCATCAACGACTTGCACGCGATTGGCCATGGTCAAAGTGTCGGCAACCGGACCTACGAGGATTGCTTCGTCGAGTTGCGCCAGTTCCACTGCCGACTGATCGCCGGCCTCGCCACGCGGCTGCAAAACATGCGCGAAGGCAATGGCACCATGCTCGACAACACCGTGATCGTCTACCTCAGCGACTCGGCCGACGGGCACCATCCGTCGTGCTACCAGTGGCCTGTCGTGCTGATGGGCAACCTCGGCGGCCGATTGCGAACGGGGGGACGTTTCATCGACTACCCGGCTTATGGCAACGCCGGGCATCGCACGCTCGCAAACCTTTACTGCACGCTATTGCACGCCGCCGGCCGTCCGCGCGATCGCTTCGGCGTTACGGACCCCGGCTTGCGCGACCTCGATCAGTCGGGCCCGCTGCAGGAGTTGCTTCCGGCCTAGGCAAAGGTCACAAGCATTATCAACGTCAGGGAATCTGTCATGACACCGCAACGATTCATCGCGCTTGCCGCGTTTTCGTCTGTCATCCTTTTGCCTTCATCCTTGGCCTACGCGGGTCACACGCGGCCCGCTTACCTGGACGGTTGCCAATCGATGGACGGCCGATTCGTGGTTACCGCTGAGCCGATCACGGAGAAAGTCGGCAAGAAGGAAACGGTCAAGTGGAAGTACCACTGGAAGGACACCAAAACCAGCGAAAAGCACTCCGGTTGGCTGTCCGGCCCGCGCGGCCTGGGCCACTTCGATGTCACCTACGGCCATCTCTTCATGCCTCCCGGCGGAGATACTTTCGCGCTTTGGCTCACCGCGAGCTGGGCCGCGACCGACAAGAAGCATCCCACGGGGAACCAGGCGAAATTCGATCCGGATAATGTCAAGCATCCCGCCTTCGGCTCACGGCTCACGATATACAAGAAAACCGGCGAGATCCTCAAGAAGTACGACATGTGCGATTTGCTCCAACCCAAGGAGTGGGTCTACGTCAACTGGGTGCAAGGAAATCTTTACTGGCTCATGGAATACCCCGACGTTATGAAAGGCGGCGAACCGGCACGTTGCGGCTGGCGTTATTACCGTGTCAGTCCGGATTACTCGACGCTCGAATTCGTCATCGGGCCGAACCAGGACGCCATCCACAAGATCAAGTCGGAGCCCAAGGAAGTGCGCGAGCATCGCCGCACGGTGCGCGTGCGCCTGAGCGATGGTGTGCTGCTTGATGCGGATACGAAGATCACCGACGTCAACAAGATTCCGGTTCGCCCCTTCTGCGATGCGCTGATCAAGCGTGGCGATGCCAAGGGCTTCCAGGCCAGCCTGGATCCGATTCGCGTGAGCGGGAAGTTCGTGGCACTGGAGCCGCAAAAATAACTGAACGATCGAATTGCAACAAAATCGAGATAAGTTGTTCATGAGCAAAAGTGCCAACGCCCGGCAAGCCGGAGCTGCGTCGGACATTGGCGGGGGTGTGATCTGCGAAAGACCAAGGAAATGTAGCGCCGGTTCGGGCGCACTGTTCGGCAGTAATCCTTCGGATTTGGGGATCCATCATGCGTTTGCCACTCTTCTGCGGATTGGTATTTGGCGCCGTTGCCTTCCCCGCGGTCACGGCGGGGCAGGAGGTGAAAAAAGATAGCGCCGCCGCGGCACCGTTGAAAGTTCTGGTCGCGTGTTCGCGCAATCAGCTGAGCCACTATCAGAAGTACCTGGAATCGAACTACTCGGCAAAGACGTTCTGGGCGGGCAATGAGGGCAAGCAAGGAGAAGAGAAAGTCCTACAGGGGCTGGACGCGCTCGACACGTGCGACGTCATGCTGCTGAATCTCTATCGGACGCATCCAACGGATGAACAGCTCGCCAAGATTCAAAAGTATTTCAAATCCGGCAAACCAGTCGTCGGCCTCCGCAAGGCGAGTCACGCGTTTCAAAATTGGCTCGAAGTCGACCGCGTCGTTTTCGGCGCCAAATACGGCGGCCATTTCTTCGACAACAAAAAGGAACAGACCGTCTTCATCGAAGAGAAGGCGAAGCATCATCCACTGGTCGCCGGCTTCAAACCGTTCATGTGCGGCGGCGGACTCTACAACTACACCCAGCTCGCCCCCGATGTTGACGTGCTGATGAGCGGCGGTCCGCCCGGCAAATCGATGCCCGTCACCTGGCTGCGCATCAACAAGGAAACCGGCGGCCGCGTCTTTTACACGCGCTACGACCCGAAAGACCTGCAAAACGACGAGGGCTGCCGGGCCATGGTCGCGCGGGCTCTCTTCTGGGCGGCCAAGCGTGAGATCAGCAAGAAATGACGCCAGCCGATATGCGAATCCCTGCCTGCCTGACACTATGGCTTTCCTTCGCCATCGGCGCCGCTGCCGACACGCCGAGGGGCATCTATCGCGCCAGGCCCGTGCCCGATAGTCCACTTCTCATGGCATCCGGAATGGCGTGGAGCAAGACAGGTCTCATCATCGCGGATCGTAAAGAAAAACGGCTCGTCGCTCTTCGGCCGGATGGGAAATTCGAAACCGTGATCAAGCTATCCAATCCGTTCGGCGTCGCCTTCGACGAGCGCGGCAGGATGCTTGCATCCGAAAAGATCGATTCCAATCATATTTTGCGCGTTCGCGATGACGGCAAGACGGAAATTCTCGTCGATGCTCCTGATGCCGGCACGCCGCACGCGTTGGCGGTTCACAAGAACGGCACCATTTACTGGTCCGGCTTCCCCGATGGCGGCACCCGCTCGCGCTCTGTCGACGGCAGGGTGACGATCCACAAGCCGCGGATCGGGCACACGTTCGGCATTGCCCTGTCGCCCAAACAGGATTGGCTCTACGTGACCTCAAAACTACCGGACAAAGATCGGCGCGCCGTTTGGCGATTCCCGGTCGGCCCAGACGGAACGCTCGGCGAGGGGCAGCCTTTTTTCTTTCTCAAAGACCTGAAACCAAAAATCGACGGCTTACCTCCGGCGAAAGACGGCGGCGACACGCTGGTCGGCTGGATTGGCCGAATCCACGGCCTGGCCATCGACCGAGACGGAAACTTTTTCATCGGAGGTGCCGAGTCGCACACTTCCGGATCGGCGATAGCAGTGATTTCGCCCAATGGCAAAGAAGTCCTCGCGATGATCCTCGATGTGCCCGGCAACATCGCAAGCCTGGCACTCACCGGCGATTGCCGCACGCTCTACATTGCCGGTGCCAGCGCCTACCGTCTTTTCCAGGTGAGTCTTAGGCAATAACGGGGCCGGTGCAGTAGGTCGGTCTACTTTTGATGGGCAGCAAACTACTGGGGACAAATTGGGGGCAGCCGTGCCCGTACATGGTCATCGTGAGTGCAATGCACGGGAAGCGTGGATGTCGCGGAAAGTGCGGTTTTTCCAGCTTTTTCGACGAAAATGCGGATAGGAGCAGCGTTGCTCCAACGCAAGAAGAAAGCGGAGAGGGAGGGAACCAGAGGGGGACTCTTTTTAGATCGACGCAAAGGCCTGTAAATGCATGTTGTTACGGCGGAAATATCCAAGAGGGAAAATCGGCGGAAAAATCAAAAATCCGACAAAACGGCATCAAAAATCCGACAATCCGATACGCCAGCAAAGGGTATCTCCACCTTTCCCCGATACGCCGCCAACGCCTTCGCCGCACCATCGGAAAGAAACCGAAGGCTCTGAAAAGTGAGCAGTGTGCCTTGGTGCCGGGCTATTGCCTCTGCCACGTCTTCGGGCAAGTACAGAAGACCATCGAGCATCAACTCACCACGATGTTGGGCCAAAGCCTTGGCAGATTCGACCGAAAGGGTCTTGATGCCGCACAAGGAAAGCTTCGGAAAGCGGGCCAATATCGCAGCGACTTCGGGGGAAAGGTCGGTCAGGCCGTCCAGCTTGAGGAACGATCCCCGAAAGCCGGAAAGGATCGTGGCGAATTCAGGTGAGATTTCTTCTAATCCGCTGAGGCTGAGGTAGCTGACCGGCGATTCAGCGAGAATGCGGACGACTTCGGGGGAAACGACCCGCACCGAGTCCAAAAAGAGAATGTCCATCCCGCTGTCGGCAATGAACTTTGCCGCATCGGGAGTCATCTCGTCAAAGGTCCACAAGCTGAACCCGGCGATCTTCAGGACGGGGTACTTGTCGAAGAAGCGGAGAAGCTCTTCGGCGGCTTCGGCATCGAGAATGTTCGGGGCATTTGGGAATTGCATGGGAGAGTCCTCTCCCAGCTATACGGGCGACGGGATTTTACTCCCAGATGTTTTTGCCTCAGACACCGAGGCCGTCGCCACACAAGCGTAAGCGGGTGCCGAATCCACGCCAACACGGCTAGAATACCGGGAAGATCGAATCGAAGCCCCGGCGAGGAAACAAAATGCAACGCACAGCCCTATCTGGAATGATTCTTGGCTTCCTGCTGCTCTGCGGCGGGGTTCTGTTTGCTTCGGAAGCCGATGAGCTTCGAGAACGGGCCAAGGCGATGCGAAAGGAAGCCTCGGTCTTGGCCGAGCGAGGGAACAAGGAACAGGCCGAGCGGCTGGAACGGGAAGCTGGTGAACTGCTGGAAGCCGCCGAGCGAATGGAGTTGAAGGCCAAGGGGAGCGACCGTCCCGGCATCGACAAAGAAGTGCATCGCCTGAAGGAACGGCTCCAAGACCTACTCGCTAAAGAGAAGAAAATGCGGGAGGCAAACGCACCGGAAAAAGAGTTGGCCGCAGTGCGGGAGCAAATCGCTGGGACGGAGCGGGAACTCCACACGATCCATGCGCATCACGCTGGGCCGGGCAAACTTCCCCCGGAGTTCCACGCCCAAGCGGAAAAGCTCGAAGCCGCCAGCCGACGCATCCACCATCTCCGAGTCGCAGCCGAGAATCTGAAGATGGCCGAAGCCCATGACCTTGCCCGCCAAATCATGGACAAGGCCCAGGCAATGGAGCGTGAAGTACAGGAAGGGAAGAAACGACTGGCTGAGGAAATTCAAAAAATCCACGGTCGGGAACACGGGCCGGACGTTGTGCGAGAACTGAAGCAAGAGATTGAACGGTTGCGAGCGGAGGTCAAGGAGCTTCGGCAGAAGGTTGAGAAACGCTGATGGACTGGATGACGTGGTACAACTCGCTCGCCAAGCCGTCGTGGACGCCTTCCCCGGCTACCATCGGGATGATTTGGACGATCCTCTATCCGGTGATCGTCATCAGCTTCGGGTTCGTGTTCGTGATGGCATTCCGAGGTAAGGTCGGCTGGCTGGTCGCCGTACCCTTTGCCATCAACCTTGTGGCGAACATCTTGTTCATGCCGTTCTTTTCGGGACTGAGAAATGTGCCATTGTCGGCGGTAGACATAGTGATCGTGTGGGCGACGATCATCTGGTGCGTGGTCGCCATTTGGCCGCATTACCGCTGGGTGGCTGTTGCTCAAGGCCCGTATTTTGTTTGGGTTTCAATTGCCACGGTGCTGCAACTCTCGATCACGGCGATGAATTGGGGGAGGTCATGATTCGTCTTGGCCTCTGCTGCATCTTTCGGGACCAGCCCATCAAGTTCGTCACGACGACGGCCACTGCCATCGGGAAGATGAAGAGGCCCGACGCCTTCAAGAAGTTGAGCCGTCTCTGCATGGAGAATGCCGACGCTCTGCTCACTGCACTGCAATTCTGCTCCATCAACGGCATCGGCTGCTTCCGGGTGAACAGCCAAATTCTTCCCATCAAGACGCATCCGACCTGCGGGTACTCCATGTGCGATTTGCCCGATGGCGACAAGATCATTCGCCGCTTCAAGGCGTGCGGTCGGTTCGTGAAGAAGAACAAACTGCGGACATGCTTTCATCCCGATCAATTCGTGGTAATGAACTCTCCTCGACTTGACGTGGTTGAGAAGTCGGTGCAGGAACTTGAATACCAAGCGGAAGTGGCAGAGTGGATCGGAGCCGATGTTATCAACATTCATGGCGGGGGTGCCTATGGCGATAAACAGAAGGCGTTAGCCGACTTTGCTCGCAATCTCGACCGTCTGTCATTCAGAGCAAGAAAGCGGTTGACCGTCGAGAATGACGATAAGATTTTCACGCCCGCCGACCTGCTCCCGATCTGCCGATCAACCGGTATCCCGCTGGTCTACGATGTGCATCACCATCGCTGCAATCCCGATGGCCTGAGCATTGAACAAGCCACGAAGAAGGCTTTGGCGACTTGGGACCGGGAGCCGATGTTTCACCTTTCCAGCCCGATTGAAGGCTGGGAAGGGCCGAAGCCTGAACGACACCATGACTTCATCGACGTAGCCGACTTCCCTGCCTGCTGGCGGCGAAAGAAAATCACCGTCGAAGTCGAAGCCAAAGCGAAAGAAGTGGCCGTACTGAAACTGAAGGAAGAGTTACTTGAAGATCGTTAAGAAGAGCCGTTATGCCTCGGCTGCCCCTGAAGTGACGCCCTTTCCATTTACGGCCTCGTAGATTCCGTCCCACAATTTCTGTCGGGCCATCAGGCAACTCACGGCTGTCTCTTCAGCAACTTTCCACAAGGACTCGTCCGATCCGCAAAGCGAATGTACGAGCCTAGTCGCCATCGGGCCATGCTCGTCGCCATCTAAGCCAATGTGGCGTTCAAGATAATACTTAAAGTCATCCAGTTGGCCACAAGCCTGCGTATTCAACTCATCCACGATCCGTTGAAAAACATCTGGCAGCAAATCTTCCCGACCAAACGTGAATGCTGAAGCAACTGCACACAGGTTGCCAGTCTCGATAATCTTGAAGGTTTGCTTAACAAACCGACGAGCAGCTTTGGGGACTGCGGGTGATGCAAGGGCTGTCAGTACTGGAACGCCCCGGCGAAGCTCACTCAGGAATCCATCAATGCCAGCGGTGTTGGCCCCGCATTGTTTCATGGAGCGATGATAAAGCTCGAAATGGCTGGCGAAACCGCCTCGGCCATCATCGTCGGATTCCTCGGCAAGCACGATTTCGTTGATGAAACGGCACGCCTGCGGGTCAGCGGGGACCACCCACGGCACTTCGACGCAGCAGAGTCGTCGTTGCAGCACCTTGAGCAACGACATGAAATCCCACACAGCGAAGACGTGGTGTTCCATGAAAAGTCGCAACACACCAAGGCGATCCATTTCGCCGTAGATGCGGTGGTTGAGCAGAGCCTCTCTCAACGGGTTCAGGCGTTCTTCAATTCTGGGTCTGTGGAGCAAGTCCAGTCTCTTTCCTGAATCTGAACAAATCGCCAACATGCAAAAACCGTGAGTGGACGAAGACCGTTAATTAAGTCATAACCGCAGGAAGCCTGAATCCTTAACATCAAAAATGGCCGACTTCGTGAATCAGGTCTTCGGCAGAGGGGTTTCCCTAGCCAGCCGAATGGCCCCCGTCACGCCCATCGGCCTGATCGGAAATACTTCCAGCGCCTTTGCGTCTTGCACCACGGTCGGATTCTTCAGTCCTTCGATCAGGTGCCGACCCACTTCGTAGGTGGCAGGCGTGACAAGGGCCAGCCACAGCCCTGACAGATACGGCGTCAGGACGGGTACGAAGATCAACCACCGCCGCAGCCCTTGTTGTCGAGCGTACTCTCGGATCAAGTCGCCGTAGGTGACAACATCGGGACTGCCAATCTCGAAGATGCGGCTCTCACCTTTGGGCAGGTCTTTCGCAGCGAGCAGATAAGCCAGAACGTCGTCAATGGCGATGGGCTGGGTGGGCGTGGTGAGCCAGCGAGGACAGATCATGACCGGCAGGCGATCCGTCAACGAATTCATCAACTGGTAAGAGAGACTACCGGCTCCGATGACCATCCCGGCCCGAAACTCAATCGTTTCAACGTCCGACTCCCGTAGAATCTCACCGACCTCGTGGCGACTTCGCAAGTGCGGGGACAGCTTGGGATCGGCGTCGTCGCCAAGTCCTCCGAGGTAGATGATCCGCTGCACACCGGATCGCTTGGCAGCGTCAGCGAAGTTTTTGGCCGCTTGCCGGTCTTCTTGCTCGAAGTCAGCCGATCCCGACATGAGATGCACGAGGTAGTACGCCGTCTGAACGCCCAGCAAGGCCGCATCCAGAGAAGACGGGTCCAAAACGTCGCCCCGGACAACCTCTGTTGAACTTTTGACGAGTGGTCGCAACTTGTCGGGGTTGCGGGCCAAGCACCGCACGACGACGGGCTGCTGTTCAAGGAGCGGTAGCAGCCGACCGCCGACGTAGCCAGACGCTCCCGTCAGCAGAACTGTCGGTGCAGAAGGGACTTCGGACTTGTCCGGCTCCGTGGTCGGCATGAGCGGCGGTTAAACTCCCGGTTGGGCAACGGTTTAGATCAAGCATATGATTCTCAAGGTGGCATTTTACCGTTTCGTGGGCCGAGGGACATGCTCGGCAACAGGATAAAGCCGAGATGCGAACCTTGTACCTCCGAAAACCGAGTTCAGACGTTCTGAGCCGGTTTTTGGCAGAACAGGCGGCTTTGGAATTCAGTTACTTGGCGGTCGGGGCGACCGCCACAAAGCCTCCTGCGGGGTTCACGGTAGACCGCACTCGGATCGAACTCGGAATCGGTGAGGCGGTCTTCGACGCTGCGAGGGCTGCCCTAAAACGCTGGCAGCAGTTTCGCCTCGGCTGGGTCGATGTGTGGTCGCCGAAAACTCCGCTCGAAGTCGGTCAGGCCGTGGCGATCATGGGCTGGGCGGTGGGCTTCTGGTGGCTCAACTCTTGCCGAATCGTGTACACGTTGGACGAATCCGGGCCGATCACGAAGTTTGGCTTTGCCTACGGAACGCTGCCGGGGCATGTCGAGAGCGGCGAAGAGCGATTCCTGATCGAGTGGGATCGCAACACCAATCAGGTCATCTACGACATTCTGGCATTCTCCAAGCCGAACCACATCCTGACTCGGCTGGGTTATCCGCTGGTACGTCGTAGTCAGAAGCGTTTCGGGAGAGATTCCGCCGCTTCCATGTTCCGGGCGGTCAATGCAGCGTCAGCGCTGCCCGCAGTATTGCAAAGCACGGAGTAATGAATCATGGATACTTTTGAAAACGCCACGCCGCCACAAGAGCAGCCAGAGATGGTTCTGGCTCAATGCTGGGAGTGCGGCGAAAAGAAAATGTGTTACGAGCATCTCGTTTGTTGCACGGGAACCCGCTTCCACACTTGCCCGGAATGCCGGAAAGAAATTGAACGCAGGGCCGCATGAACGATCACGAACTCTACATGCGGCGGGCCATCGTACTGGCGGAAAACGTTCCCGATCTGCCCTTTGGGGCTTTGATTGTGGATGGGGGCAACGGCGCAATTCTGGCGGAAGGTTGGAACAAGACTTCGCTGAATCCGATGTGGCATGGTGAGGTTGACGCCATCAATCGGCTGACTTCATCAGGACTCGGCGCTGAGGGGAAGAGCCTTGTCCTGTACACGACGGCTGAAGCCTGCCCGATGTGCCAAGGAGCAATCCTGTGGAGCGGAATCGAGAAGGTCGTCTTTGGGACTTCGATCCGAACGCTTCAAGGGATGGGGTGGCGGCAAATCGACATTCTGGCGGAAGAGGTTGTCCGTCGAAGCCCAAACTGGAACTGTACGGTCATCGGTGGCGTGTTGGAGCGGGACTGTGACGCTCTCTTTGAAAAGGCGATGCGGCAGCGTGCATCATCGACGTGACGTGGCTTTCGTAGAATCAACGGGAGGAAGCGTGGCATGAAACTAACTTACCTGTCGGGCTTTGTGGCCCTGTTGCTGGTGACAACGGCGATGGCCGAAGACAAGCCGCTACCACTGTTCGACTTCACGGGAGCCGATTCTGCAAAGGAGTGGCAGAGGGTCAACGACGGCGTGATGGGCGGCGTCTCCGAAGGCAAGTTCAAGATCACCGACAAGAAGACAATGGAGTTCTTCGGCACGTTGTCATTGGAAAACAATGGCGGCTTCGCTTCCGTGCGAACAAAAGCCAAGAAGCTCGGTCTGGAAAAGGGTGATACGCTAGTCGCCAAGGTCAAAGGCGATGGCCGGGAGTATTCGCTGAACCTCTACCTCAACAAGCCGTTGATGGCTTTCTCGTATCGTGCCGCAGTTCCCACGAAGAAAGACGAATGGATCGAGGTCAAAGTCCCGCTCGAAAAGTTCGAGGCGACTTCGTTCGGTCGGGTCATGAAGAATGCCGGTGCGGTGAAGCCCGAAGAGGTCAATTCTTTGGGCTTTCTGCTGGGCGACAAGAAGGCTGGGGCGTTCAAGCTAGAGGTCGAGTCGATCAAGGTGGAGCGGGCGGGCAAATGATGACAACCTTCAGTCAACAATGATGTGCAGCTTCGCCTTGAAATCCTTGTCTCCTGTGAGCGGACACACCTTCATGGCTGCGACGGAAGGGATCACTGGCAGCGGGTTCTTGACGTTCGGAAAGGTGTAGAGCGAAATCGTCTCGCCCGTGCGGTGATCCCAAATCTTCGTCACCGGCACGGGCGGCTTGCCCTTACGCTCCCACGACAGGTAAACGAACTTTTTCGATTCGGGATCAAAAGCGGTGAACTGGTCCATGAGCCTGCCGCCGCCGAACTGCACTTCGTAAGTAACGGTCTTGTCGCCAGCTTTGCTGGTGACTTCGTAGATGTTCCCGGCTGACGCCGTTGAAGCGGCAACGAGTGAGCCGATTAGCAGAAACAAGAAAGTGCGGGAACCCATGTCTTCCTCCTCGTGATGCAGTGAAAGGATTTGTTCTTTAGACGATTCAAGGCCCGATAAAGTTCTGGCAGCCTCACTTCATCGGGTGTTTCTCGAAAAACTCCCACATCAGGTCGTTGGCCGAGATGTTCTTGGTGGATTTCCCCAATGCCTTGAGCCGTGGTTCCTGCCCCGGCCAAGTGTGACCACCACCTTCGATGACAACCAGCACGACTTCGGAACCATCCTTGCCCGATCCGTAAGTCTTGCGAGTGATCGTTGTCCCATCTTTCGACGTATCGGGGAGTTTCGTGACGACCGGCTCCTTTTCACAGCCGTTGGCCTTCACCCACGCCTGTATGGAATGCTCGACCGAGTAGAACTCGGTGCCGGACACCCCTTTGCCCTTACCGCCCTTGAACGGGGCGTGTTCGTCTTCGGTCCCGTGGAAGTGGATGACAGATACCGGACGCTTGGGTTTGCAGGTTTCCGTTCCCATTGGACCGCCAACCGGAGCAATGGCGGCGATGCGATCCGACAGGTCGGAAGCAAGCAGATACGACATGATCCCGCCGTTCGACATGCCGGTGGCGAAGACTCGCTTGGGGTCGATGTTGGCAGACTTGGCGAGGTCATCGAGCAATTTGCGGGTGAACTCCACGTCGTCAATCTTGTTGGTCATGGCGTAGCTGCAACAGTTGCCGCCGTTGAATGACAGTAGTCGATTTTCGAGTCGCCCTGTCCCGTTGGGATAGACAACGATGAATCCGGCATCATCAGCCTTCTTGTTGAGGCCGCTGAACACCACCATGCTGTCGGCGTTGCCGCCGCCGCCGTGGAAAGCGAGGACCACGGCAGTCGGCTTCTTCGAGTCGTACTTGGGCGGGATTTGGACGAGGTAATTGCGTTTCAGATCACCCACGGTGAGCGTTCGGGTGTGATCGCCGGGGCCAAGAGCAGTCGGGCCTTGGCCAAAAGCCGAATCTGCCGCCACGAAAAGACACAAGAGGCAAAGCAGTTTCAGCATTGTGTTTGGGACCATGTTGCTCTTCCTCGACTGAATCGCTCACATCCTCGGAAATACCTTCACGAACGTGAACGCTCGCTTAGTCCATTCTACCAACGCATCGTTGCCCTCGATTCCTGCCGGATCAATTACCACGCAGCCCTTCATCGGTTTGCCGATTCCGCTTCCTGCACGCCTCTGAGCCATACCGAACTTGCTCCCAGACCTTCTCCCACTTCTTCCGCCAAGCGAAAGGGCGATTGCAGACGGGGCAAATCTTTGGCGGCAGATTCGGCTTTTTGTGGGTCAGTTCAACAACGTCATAAGCATCAACGTGGGCGAATCATTTCGAGCCTTTCGATTCGCTCGTTTTCTCGAATCCAACACACTTGACCACAGGCTGGGGCGGGTAGGGTCAAGCAGCAACAGGACCAGGACTATCCCGGCGAAGACGTTGGCAAGGAAGTAAAGGACACGATTCATGCCAGGATTCCAGCCGGGGGAGCAGTCAGCTTAACATCAAGGTCACGGGGATGTTGTCGATGTCGTGTTTGGTGATGGCACGGATTGCTACTGCCAAGGCACGCCGACTTGCGCTTCCGCCTACAAATTCTAACGTGCCATTCTGCGGCTTCACCTTCGGCAACTCTGGTTTGCGGTATTCGTCCCAGGAAAACTCTTCGGCGAGCGTGCGCACCTTTTCCAGCCACAACTCTTCTTTGAAAAGGCGTATCCGAAACCCTCGTGCGTGCTTGTCGTCATCATTGTTGAAGACCGCCACGCCCAGCCTACATCTCAATAGCGCCAAGAACGGAAGCGTGATTTCCAACTCCATGTTGGTGACTCCTGGGCAATCCACAGGTTCGGGCAGCGACCGAAGGCTTCATGGCTTCTCCGTGGGGGCCTTTAGTGCCGCCGCCAGCTTGGTCTTTTCCTCGTCCGACATTTGTTCCACGTTGACGATCAGGCTGTTCGCCATTGCCATTCCATAATGCTCAAGCGTGCCTTGAGAAAGCCTGAACAAATCCGCACGGTAGCCGTTCATGTCGGAATGGCTTCTGTACCATTCATTCCAGCCGTTCTCAAGAAGTCTGCACTTGGGTTGACCCTGCCAGCCAGCCCCCTCGAACTTCTCAAAGAAGACAATCACTCCATTCACCGGGTTTTGTTGCGCCTCTTTGCTCAACAAGAAACGCCTGAATTCGTACCCGGCTTCAAGCGCCTTCTTCCAGTTCATCCGTAGCTTGATCTCGACCGCAAGTCGCCGTCCATCCACCAATAGGACTGCCCCATCAACACGAAGATTCTCGAACTTGAAAACTTGCTGGATGCCAAGTGAATCCTTGTTGTCGAACAGGAAACTGAATACCTCGCACTCATACTTGCGGGCCGGTTTTGCATTCTCCGGGAAGTCGAGCCGAGAAGAGAGCGTCCTCACCTTTTCTTTTCGCCGCTTCTTTTCTTCTGGCTTGATGTCCAGGCAAATCAGGTCAGCAATCGTAGTAGGCTTCAGTTGCATGGATACTCCTCGACCTGCGCCAATGTCACTCTTTTCCCAAATCGTCGTAGCACTGAATAAGCCTTCGCCCGACCTCGTGTGGCACATTCAGCTTCGCCACGTCCTCGACCCCGGTGGAGATCGCAATCAGAGCGCCCAACATTTTTCGCTCGTCTTCGTCGGGCATCGTCTCATCGCCCAGGAACTTCTCGTGGTAGGCCAGCCACGCCGCCGTGATGCTGCACCAGAGAGCGACCTCGCTCTCCGGGTGCATGTCCCGCATGAAGCCGATCTCGAACTGCTCCAACGTCATGTTGATGTACGGCCCGATCACGTCGAAGACTGCCTTGATCTGCTCCAGCAGTTCGGGCGGCAGCGACTTGTTACGGATCGGCCCCGGTCGGAGTGCTTTGGGATCGACGTGTTCGGGTTCGTTCATGTTTCGTCTTCTCCAGCTTCCCTCGACGCCTTGGGCGAGAAACCGTCAATCACGCCGAGAATGCCCAGGTCCGTTTCCGTCTCGGCCAGAACGACGCACCCTTGTAGTTCAGGCGAATGGCTCTGCATCAGCAGGGAATCTGCCGTTGGTAATGTAGGCCATTGCACGTTCTGCGAGCCGATTGAACTGCGTCTCGGAGTAGCCCACATACTCGCACATCTGGCCCATCGCCGGTCCCCATCTGTTCGTCAGTAATTGACTGATCCGTTCTGGGAAGACCTTGGCACGTCCGGCCTCTGTGAGAAACGGCGGTAGAAAACAGAAAAGGAGGCATTGAAGCCCAAGATGACGCTTCGACAAGAAAAAGAGCCAAAATGGGAACTGCTGGTCGAGTTCACACACGAAGTTGCGGACCTCTGGAATCTCGAATAGCTCCTGATTGGTCTGGTCGTAGCCGTGAAATGCAATGTCCACACGCTCTACGAATGCCCTGGCGGTGTCTGATGATTCGAGGAGTCGCTTCAGCACCGTTAAAGCCGCTGACGTATCCATTGCCTCAACTTCAGCCCTCGAAACCACGACTACAAGGGGATCGAGTGTATCCGGTACGAGACTTGCCATTGCTATTGATCTCCTTTAGTTCGATCACGCTTCCACAATCCCCGCCAGCGCCCTTTCCAGCATGTCCATGCGAGCCAGACCCGCTCTCAGCGCCTCGGAAATGCCCGATTCGCCCCAATACGCACCAGCCAACTGCCCGCAGATCGCTCCGGTGGTGTCGGCGTCATCGCCGAGATTGACGGCTTTAAGCACCGCCTCCTCAAAACTGCTTGCCGAATGAAACGCCCACAACGCCGCCTCAAGGCTCTGCACGACCCATCCTGATCCTCGGATCGCAGGCGGCTCCTTCTCCCTGAAGCTGCCATTTGCCACAGCCAGAATCAGAGGATGCAACGGCTTGATTGCGTTCAATTCCGCCAACGGCCCCCACGACGGCGAAAGA
>Ga0194128_10000878_pt1 | contig 53346 bp, 39 predicted proteins | sample TA2KigCa65mmetaG_FD_148650 | JGI IMG/M metagenome (GOLD analysis project Ga0194128, IMG submission 148650) | Freshwater microbial communities from Lake Tanganyika, Tanzania - TA2015037 Kigoma Deep Cast 65m | ecosystem: Environmental > Aquatic > Freshwater > Lake | place: Tanzania: Lake...
GCGGAGCGCGCCGGCCGGTCGACTTCTCCGATATCAAGGGCGTCATCGAACAGCTGGCCGCCGTGTTCAGCGTCATGCCGTCATTCGGCGAAGCATCCGCGCCGTATCTGGCGCCCGGGCGCGCGGCAGCGCTGATCGTCAACGGCCAGACCATCGGCACCTTCGGCCAGCTGCTGCCCGCGATTGCGGAAGCGCGTGATTTGCCAGCGGCGGATGAGATTTATGTAGGCGAGGTCGACCTCGACGCGCTGAGCGCCGCGTCTCCCGCTGAGACGCTGCGCGCCGTGGCGCTGCCGCGTTACCCGTCTGTGGTGCGCGACGTATCGTTGCTCGTCAACGATAGCTTGTCTGCGGAAACGGTTCGTGGCACCATTCGAACGGCTGCGCCGCCGACGCTCGTGCAGGTTCGGGAGTTCGACCGTTACCAGGGCAAAGGCATCCCGGAAGGCCGGGTGAGCCTCTCCTATCGGTTAACCTTCCAGTCGGCCGAACGCACGCTGACCGATGACGACGTGAGTGCCGCCATGGCGGCCATTGTCGCGGCGTTGAAGGCCGAGCACGGCGCCGAGCAGCGGTAGCCGCAAAAGGCACAGATGGCACAGACACCAACCAAGACTCCCGGACTCGAATCGATCGATCGGCTCGAAGAGAAGATCAAACTGCTCGTCAACACCATCGTCCGCATCAAGGGCGAGCAGACGCGGGTGGCCGAAGAGAACGCCAAGTTGAAGGCCGAAATTGAGGGCCTGAGGGGCCGCATGGCGACGGTCGAGCACGCCGGCGCCGAGGTGACGACGCTGCGCGAGGAGCGCGACCTCATCAAGACGCGCGTCACCGAGATGCTGAAGCAGCTCGACGGGTTGAATCTGTGAACCTGATGGCCCGGAGGCCCGGAGGCCTGGTGGCCCACGATGCCTGATCCCAATGTCGTTCACATCGAGGTCCACGGGCAGAAGTATCCGATCCGGACGCAGCTCGATCCGAAATACGTCACCGACCTCGCGGAGTTCGTCGAGGCGCGCATGTCCCTGGCGGCGCGCAGTTCTCCGTCCAGTGACGCGATGGGCCTGGCCATCCTGACGGCGCTCAACATCACCGACGAGTACTTCCGCGCCCGCTCCACGCTGTCCAACAGTTCGAGCGCGGTGACCGCACGCGCCGAAGCCATCGAAAAAATCGTCGATCAGGCCCTGGCCCTGGCGGAATGAATCTGCAGCTTGACCCGGCCCGTCCGCGGACCTAAGATCAACTCTCCTGCTTTGCTCGTGATGGTTAGAGGGCTCGTCTGAGCCGATGTCTTCAACCCAAGCGAGTTGCGACGGCCATGTGGTGTGCATGCCTCCGCGGAGAGGAAGCCTAAAGCGTGGTTTTTACAGCAGCTCCACCTGCTAACGCAGGTTCAGCGATCCCTCTCACACGGCAAAGCGGGGCTTTCATCAACCGGAGCGGCCCTCCGTGGTCGGAACGCCCGGGGCTTCGTGGCGCATGGTTGCTCCTCTAACCGCCGCTCAGATTGGTGAGCGCGAGCTGCTCGCGCGCATCCTTCAACGCCTCCCTCCCATCCCCAGCTCGGTGCTGGTCGGTCCCGGCGACGACGCCGCTGTCCTCGCGCCGGAACGGAACGAACGCCTGGTCGTGACCGCCGATGCGGTGGTTGAGAACGTGCATTTCTCCCGCGCGTATTCGAGGCCGCACGATATTGGCCATCGCGCACTCGCCGTGAACTTGAGCGACCTGGCCGCCATGGGCGCGGTCCCGCGTTGGGCGACACTGTCATTAATCCTGCCGGGCACGGTCGTCGTGGAGGATCTAGAGGCGCTGGTCGACGGCGTCGCCGCGCTCGCCGTGCAGCACCATCTGGCAGTGATCGGTGGCAACATTTCGCGCACGGATGGCCCGCTGGTGGTGGACATCACTGCCGGTGGCAGTGTGCCGCCCCGCCGTTGGCTGACGCGCAGCGGCGCGCGCGCCGGTCATGATATCTGGCTCAGCGGAACGATTGGCGCCGCCGCGGCTGGGTGGGAGATGCTGGATCAGGGATCAGGGATCGGGGAGCAGCGAGCGGCGGACGCCTGCATTGCGCGCCATCGGCGGCCCGAGCCGCGCGTGCGCCTTGGCATCGCCATCAGCCGGGCGCGGGTGGCGAAGGCGGCCATGGACCTGAGCGACGGCCTCGCCGATGCGCTGCGGCAGGTGGCCGCCGCCAGTGGCGTCGGCGTCCGCATTGACGCAGATTCGCTGCCGATCGATCCCGGCGCGCGGGAATGGTGGACCGGACGTCGCGTAGATCCGGTCTCCGCCGCGCTGATCGGCGGCGACGACTACGAATTGCTGTTCGCTGTGCCCCCGAAGAGCGGCCGTGCCCTGCGGGCGGTCGCCCGGCAGGTCGCTGACCCGCCGCTGACGAAGATCGGCGAGTTCACGAAGGACCACACGGAGCTCGTCCTGGTGCGTGGCGCGGTCGCGGAAGAACTTCCAGACGGCTACCAGCATTTCTCGCGCCGCTGACGCGCGTTCAGAGACAAACAGTTACCTGTTGGCCTAAGGGCCTGTTGGCCTGTAATATTTCCAGCCTATGCGAGCTTTGTATCTGCTTCTGACGGCCTTGGGCGTGATGGCCATCGCCTACCGTTACTACAGCGCGTTCATCGCGACCAAGATCTGGATGCTGGACGATGCGCGCAAGACGCCGGCGCATACTAAGGCCGACGGCGCGAATTACTATCCGACGACGCGGTGGGTGTTGTTCGGACATCACTTCGCAGCCATCAGCGGTGCGGGACCGCTGATCGGTCCGACCCTCGCTGCCCAGTTCGGTTACGCGCCGGGATTCATCTGGCTGGTCGCCGGTTGCTGTCTGGCAGGTGCGGTGCACGATTCGATGATTCTCTGGGCGTCGACACGCCGCGGCGGCCGCTCGCTGCCTGAAATCGTCAAGCAGGAGATCAGCCCCACGACTGGCTTCGTGGCCGCGGTCGCGATCTTCTTCATCATTGTTATCGCGCTGGCTGGTCTCGGCATCAACGTCGTCAACGCGCTGGCCGAAAGCCAGTGGGGCACCTTCACGATTGCCGCCACCATCCCGCTGGCGGTGTTCATGGGCTTCTGGATGTATCGCTGGCGCGCCGGCAAGATTACCGAAGCCACGATCATCGGCTGCATTGGCCTGATTCTCGCCGTGGTGCTGGGCGCGCCGCTCAACGATCCGGATTCAACCATTGGCAGCCTGTTCCATCTGTCGCGCAATCAGCTCGTCATCGCCCTGACGGTCTACGGCTTTGCGGCGTCGGTGCTGCCGGTCTGGATGCTGCTGTCGCCCCGCGACTACCTCAGCTCGTTCATGAAGATCGGCACCATCGGCTTCCTGGCGCTGGGCATCATCATCGTCAATCCGGTGATTCAAATGCCGGCGCTCACCGAATTCGCGGACGGTGGCGGCCCGGTCATTCCCGGGCAGTTATTCCCGTTCTGTTTCATCACCATCGCGTGCGGCGCCATCTCCGGCTTCCACGCCTTAATCAGCTCCGGAACAACGCCGAAGATGATCGACAAGGAAAGCGACATCCGGCCGATCGGTTACGGCGCCATGTTGATGGAAGGCGTAGTTGGTATCATGGCGTTGATTGCCGCGAGCGCCATGCCGACCGGTGACTACTTCGCCATCAACGTCCCCGCCGCCACGTTCGCGGATTTGACGTTCCAGGGGCAACAGGTGGTCACGCAGAACCTGGCCGGACTCGAGGCCGCCATCGGCGAGACGCTCGAAGGACGCGCCAGCGGCGCGGCCTCGCTGGCCGCCGGCATGGCCTACATCTTCAGCGCGCTGCCAGGCATGAGCGGCCTGCTGGGCTACTGGTATCACTTTGCGATCATGTTCGAGGCGTTGTTCATCCTGACGACCATCGACGCCGGCACGCGCGTGGGCCGTTTCCTGTTCCAGGAGTTCATGGGCCGTGCCTACGCCCCACTGGCTCGTCCAGACAATCAGTTCGGCAGCATCTTCGCCACGTTGGTCATCGTCTGTTCCTGGGGATACCTGATTTCCACCGGGCAGGTGGCAACCATCTGGCCGGCGTTCGCCGTCGCCAATCAGCTCGGCGCGTCAGTGGCCCTCGCGGTGGCGACCAGCATTCTGATCAATTCGGGCAAGGCGAGATACGCATGGGTAACGGTGGCGCCGCTCAGCTTCCTGGCGGTCAATACCCTGTGGGGCGGCTTCCTGAACGTCCGCGACAACTACTATCCGCTGGCGGTCGGCGCCAACGCGGCGCGGAATGTCGAGGGATGGGTGCTGACGGTTTACACCGTCATCATGCTTGTCCTGGCGGTCATTGTACTGGCATCGGCCATCTCCAAGTGGGCCTCTGTTCTGAACGGCGGCCCGGCGCCCGCCACGGCAGAGGAACGAGCGTAATGGAGCGCGCGTGGAGGGCCGTCGGACAGTTCGTCGACGGCCTGCGCGACCTTGTTCGGGTGCTCTACAAAACGCCGCACGGCTGTTGAGGGCTCGACGTGCGCGACCTGGACGGTCGCAAGGATAGTTGGGCAATAAGAAAGGACCAATAGATCTGTTGATCTGTTGACCTCGTGATCTGGTGACCGGCTCGCAGGTCATCACCAGATCAACAGGTCCATTGACGTGTCTGAGATCGTTATGCGAATGTCTGTCTGTCGTCTGTACGTCACGTTGACTCTGGGCCTGCTGGGACTGCTGGCGGGGGCCGGGGATGTGGCCGCGCAGTCTCGTCCGCGCACTGCCGGGCCGGCGATCGGCGAGGACTACCGCATCGAGGCATCCTACGGGTGGTGGAACGCCACGCCGGAATTGATCGTGAACTCGGAGTCGCTCGGCATCCTGGGCACGGACGTTGACCTGATCTCGGACCTCGGCATCGAGCAGCGCCGGCTGGGCAAGTTCAACCTGGTCCTCAAGCCCGGCAAGAAGCACCGCCTGAAATACGAGCACCTGCCGATCACCTACACCACCGACGCGTTCCCGGTGACGCGCGCGTTCGTGTTCAACGGCCAGCGCTACCGGGTGGGACTTCCGGTCACGACCAGCGTCAACTTCTCGACCGACAGCTTCGGGTATGAGTACGACTTCCTGTATGTGCCGCGCGGCTTCATTGGCGCCAGCATCAACGTGATGTTGAGCAACATCGATGTCGACCTGCAGAGTCCGATCAGCCACGAATTCTTCCAGCAGGCCGTACCAATTCCGGCGTTCGGCTTCGCCGGGCGTGGCTACGTCACGCCGAACTTGGCGATCGATGCCGAGATCAGATTCTTCAGGGTTCCCAAAAGCCTCGAAGAACAGCTCGATGGCGACGGCAGCTACAACGACTTCGATCTGCGCGGCACCTACAATATCAACCAGTACGTGGGCACACACCTGGGCTGGCGAAAGACCACCATCTTCTACGAGGCCGACCGGGACCGCGGCGACCTCAAGTTCAGTGGGCTGTACTTTGGGGGAGTTGTTCGGTACTAACGATGGCGCTGTTTAGAAGACTTCCACCCAGACGCCGAGACTGCGAGAGTCCTTCGATTCCGGGTCGGCGTCTGTCGGCCGAAATCCGTCCCGTGATCGAATACTGATCTTCCACGCACCGGCGGCTGCGGGTGAAATGGCCAATTCGTGGCGCTGCTGAGGCAGGAACGAGAGCCTGTGGGTCAGGCCGGCGATCGTCACCTCCGCGCTGGTCGGGATCGGACCGGCCCGAAGCCGCAGTCCAAGCTGGCGGGATGGATCGGTAAGGTCGAAGATCACCGTCGTCTCGGTGCCGGCCCGGGTCCAGAATCCAGATGGCTCCGGATACGACGTCGCATTCATGTAGAACACGGTGACATCGCCCAGGCGTGCGGATCGCACCGCCGGTCGTAGCGACTCGCCCACGCCAGCGGTCAGATCGATCGCTCGGGCGCTGTCGTCGGCCTGGTGCCACGGCTGCCATCGGTGCACGAACGACAGCGGCGCGCCGCGTGGTGCCATCCAGCCAAACAACGGGTTATTGCCGGTTTCGGGATTGAACGTAAAGGCGCCGCCGGCGGCGAAGATCTTCGCGGTCAACAGCAGGACGCTCACGACCGCCGCGTAGGCGCCGAGTTGGCGCCATGCGCGGCCGCGTGAGGCCAGCCACGCCGCCGGACCGACGAACAGCGGCAGCGCGGCCACCAGGTAACGCGCCGGCGCGCCCTGGCCGCCCCACCAGGCTTCGTAGGAGGCGACGCTGGCCGTCAGTACCGCGCCAATCAGCGCCATCTCAACCGCCAGGCGCGGTTTCGCGCACAGCAGCCGCAGCCATCCGGCGAGGGCGACAGCATAGACCGGGGCGGGGATCAGCAAGCCGGCCTGGGGGTCGAACAACAACCCCCGCACACCGTTCGGGATCCACTCGACACGTGACGTGATGCCGTTGCCCCACGGCGCCGTCGGACTTGGCGAGCCCCACACCCACCAGAAGAACCCGAACCACAATAGCGCCGACACCACCGGGACAGCCAGGAACAGCACAATCCTGCGGCTGCCGTACGACAGCAGCCGCAGTACGATCGCCAGCCCGAGCCCGCCCGCCAGCAGCGCGAACCGCTGATGCAGCCACGGCAATACCGCCAGCGCGATACCGACGAGGATGAGGGCGCGATCGGTGATCGGCCGGCGCCGGTCGAGCGCGATCAGCAGCCACACACCCGCCATCACCGGCAACGCGCCAGCTGCGTCGGGAAACACCGTGACCGCCTGCAGAAACATCGGCGCCGAGAGGAACACCGCCGCCCAGGCAATCCATGCGGCCGCTACCTGCGAGGTCAGCAGCCACGCTGCGTGCCAGGCCAGGCCCGACGCTATCGCGACCATGGCGATCACGGTTGCGACGCCGCCGTAATATCCGAATAACGCGAACGCCGGCAGCACCAGTACCGAGATGCCTGGCGAGTGCACCGAGTAGATCTCACCGTCGCTGCCGCGAGTCAGGTAATGCGGAGGAATATCGAAGCGGTTGAACGACGCGTAGTCCCGATTGCGGTGGTTGTTCTCGATCCGCATGTCGCCGTCCTTGATCAGGCTCTGCGTGATCATCAGGTAGTGCGGCTCGTCGCCGATCGGCATTTGCGTGCGCAGGGCGGCGGCCCCGATGCCGTAGGCCAGCGCGGCGATCAGCACCGCCGTCACCGGGGCAAGTCCCGGATGCTGACGCGCGCTGTGCAGTGGCGACGCCGATAGCCGGAAGCCGACTGTGGCGACGAGTGCGATCGCCCAGATGCCGACTTCAATCGGGCCTTCGAACGTCAGCAACAATGCCGGCACGGGCCCGGGGATGAACGGCAGCCACACCAGCAACGTCAGCAACAGCGGCCTCAAGCGCGCCGGCTGCGGCCGCACCACCTGGACGAAGGCCACGGCGGCGCCCACCAGGACTGCCAGCCACCATGCCGGCGGCAGCGCCAGAATGCGCGTGCCGTCGGCGGTCACCGCCACTAGCCCCAGCGAGAGCCAGGCAGACACTCCCGCGATGGCGGCGATGGCGGTGCTCACCTGCTACTTCTCACTTCTCTCTCCTCACGTCCTACTTCCTCCGCCCCAGACACATCAGCGAACTGCCGATCGGCATGTCGACCAGGCGAAGCGCCATAGCCTCGAGCGAGACCAGCGCGGACAGTGCGGCGTTGACCGGTGCTATCGGCACGGTGATCTCGGCTTCGCCGGCGGTCACTTCCCCATTGGCCGCCGTCCATCGCTGCCATACGCGAACCGGCAACATGAGGGGCAATAGCGTGAGGTGATCGAATGTGAGCCGCTCAATGCGAAAGCCGGCGTCCTCAACCAGCGCGCGCAACGACGCGGCGGTGTAGCGCCGTTTCTCCTCCGACAGAACCGAGTGTTTGCCGTGGAGCATCGGCAGCGCTGCCACGTGCAGCAGCAGCCGACCGCCCGGCTTCAGGACACGCGACATCTCGGCAATCGCCTGGCGCTCAACCACGTCGGGCAGTACCTGGAACACGTCGAACGAGGTCGCCAGGTCGAAGGTGCCGCTGCGAAACGGCATGTGGCTGATGCTGGCCTGCGCCACGCGGTGGCCGTGCGCCTTCGCGAACTCGGTGCCGACGCGGGTGAGATCGAATCCGACCGCGCGGCCGTACGGCCGCAGCATGTCGAGATTCGATCCGGTGCCGCAGCCGCAGTCCAGAATCTTCGCATCGCGCCGGCCGGCAGTGGCCGCCGCCAGCGCCGGCTGCATATACTGGCGGAACCCGCGGAACCAGAAGTGCGACTGCTCGGCCCGGTAGGTGAGTTCTAGGAGGCGATCCATAAACCTTCGGTGCTATTCTAGCGTCTCAGATGCGAATGCGCGGCCCTGTCGAGGCCACGGCCGTCGTGCTCGGCGGCATCGTGCTCGCCTGCGTCTTCACGCTTCCCTACATCTTCCAGTTCACCAACGCCGGCCGGCTCGACACCAACGACGGCCGCTGGAGCATCTGGGTCGTGGCGTGGGTGTCGCACGCGCTCACCACCGACCCGTCGCAGCTGTTTCGCGCCAACATCTTCTACCCGCACACCAACGCGCTCGCCTTCTCCGAGGGCAATTTCGTTCAGGGTCTGATTGGCGCGCCGGTCTGGGCGCTGACCAGCAATCCTTACACCACGCACAACGTCGTATTCCTGTTTGCGTTCACGCAGTCGTTCGTCGCAACCTACTACCTGGTTCGCCGCCTCACGGGCGACTGGCGCACGGCGGTCGTGTGCGGCGTGATGTACGCGTTTTGTCCGTTCGCGTTCGTCAGGCAGGCGCACATCCAGTTGTTGATGATCGGCTTCCTGCCGTGGTGCATGCTGGCCTGGCACCGGCTGCTCGATCGCACGACCATTGCGCGCGCCGTCGAACTCGGCCTCGTCATGGCGCTCACCGGCCTGGCCTGCGCCTACTATGGCATCTTCGCCGGCGGCATGATCTCGTTTGCGGCGATCTGGTTCGGTGTCACACGTCGGCGCTGGAAGGATGCCAGCTACTGGCTGCCAATCGGCGTCGCGGCCGTGACGTGCATCGGCGCCATCGCGCCGTTCTTCCTGCCCTACCTCGAGATGCAGGGCGCCACGGGATTCGAGCGGCCGCTCGACGGGCAATATTCAGCCAACCTCGGCGCCTGGCTGTCCTCATCGTCATGGGCGCACCGGTGGTGGTATCCGTATCTCACCAGGCCCACCGAATCGATCTTCCCGGGCATTCTCGCCATCGTGCTCGGCGTAGCCGGCGCGCGGGTCGCGCTGCGCGGCCAACACCGTGACACCGCCTGGTACTACCTCATCCTGGCACTCTTCACCTTCTGGCTGACGCTCGGGCCCGCGGCCGGGCTCTACACCCTGCTCTACAAGACGGTGCCGGTGTTCTCCTTCCTGCGGGCGCCGTCACGAGCCGGCATCGTGGTGACCTTGTGCCTGGTGGTCCTGGCCGCGCCGGCGATTGCCGCCATTATCAGGCACCGGGGCGCGAACCTCGCCTTCGCGACGCTGCTCGCCCTCGTGACGGCGGACCTGTATCGCGCGCCGCTGCGCATGCGTGCGGCACCGCCGCTGCCAACCGCCTACACCGCGCTTGCCAGCCAGCCGAAGGCGCCGGTGATTGAGCTGCCGTATTGGGCGACGAGCATCGAGTTTCACCGCCACGCGGAATACATGCTCTCGTCGACGATGCACTGGCAGCCGCTCATCAATGGCTACAGCGATCACATCCCGCAGGATTTTCGGGATCAGGCGCCGGTGCTGGCCGGCTTTCCAAGCCGCGAGGCGTTCGCGGCGCTGGAACCCCTGGGCGCGCGCTACGCGGTGGTGCATCTCAACCTGATGAACCGTGACAACCGGGACAACATCGTTCGACGGCTCGACCACGAGTTTGCGGACTACCTGCGGCCGATCGTCAGAGAAGGCGACGTGTGGCTCTACGAAATCACTGGCTGGCCGCGCTAGTCTTGTTCGTCGCCATGGCGGTCCTGCACTCATGGCCGCTCGCCAGCAACCCGTCCGGCCTGGCGCGTCTCGACAATCACGACGCCGAGCTGAACACCTGGACCATCGCCTGGGTGGCGCACGCGCTGCCCACCAATCCGCTCAGGCTGTTCGAGGCGCCAATCTTCCATCCCGAACAGCACTCGCTCGCCTTCTCGGAGCACATGTTCGTGCCGTCGCTGCTGGGCGCGCCGCTGCTCTGGGCCGGCGCATCGCCGGTGCTGGTCTACAACCTGCTGATCATCCTCGGCTTCGCGCTGTCTGGCTTCTCCATGTGGTGGGTGATGGTCCGGTGGACGGGCAGCCACTGGGCTGCGCTGGTGGCCGGTCTCGCCTACGCCTTCAACGCGCACGGGCTGACGCGGTTCGTGCATCTGCAGGCGCTGCACGTGGAGTTCTTCCCCCTGGTGCTCTACGCGTTCGACCGCGTGCTGGCCGAACGGCGCCGACAAGATGTCGTCTTGCTGGCCGGCGCGTTCGTGCTGCAGGCACTGTGCAGCAACTATTTGCTGGTGTTCACCACCTATGCCCTGATCGCGTGCGCAATCGTCCGGTGGAACGAGCTTCGGCCGATCAGGCCGCTGCTCATCAGCGGCCTGATTGTCGTCTTGCTGCTGGCGCCGTTTCTGTGGCCGTACTACCAGGTCGACCAGGAACACGGGCTCGCCCGGTCCGTGGATGTGGTCACGCAGTACAACGCCGGGTGGCGCGACTACCTGGTGACCGGCGGCCGGCTGCACTACGCCTGGTGGAGCCATACGTTCTACGAGGGCCGCACGGCGCTGTTTCCCGGCCTCACCGTCAGCGTCCTGGCCATGATCGCCCTGGTTGCCGGACGCGGTCGCGGCAGGGCGCGCGTTCGCATGGCGTGCGCGACGGCGGTGGTCGGCGCCGCGTTCTCGCTCGGCACGGCGCTGCCGGGCTACCAGGCCCTCCACGACTGGCTGCCGCTGTTGAGCGGCCTTCGCAACGTCGCTCGATGGGGCTGGCTCGTGCTCGCGGGCGCGGCCATTCTGGCCGGGTTCGGCGTGGCGGCGCTCGAGCGCCAGCGACGGCCGGTCTGGACCGGCGTGTCGTTCGCGCTGTGCATGCTGATCACCGTCGAAGCGATCAGGACGCCGGTGGGCTACACGCCAGTCAGGCCGATTCCGGCGATTTACGATCGCCTCGTCGGCCAGTTGGTCGTGGTGGCGGAATTCCCGTTCTATTCAGGCGCCAGCGTCAGCCAGAACGGACCGTACGTCCTCGCGAACACGCGCTACTTCCGGCCGCTGCTGAACGGCTACAGCGGCTTCCATCCGGAGTCATTCATGGAGCGTGGCCGCGCGTTGGGTGCGTTTCCCGGCGAACGGGCGCTTGCCGAGCTCGAGGCCGCCAGCGTCACGCACGTGCTGGTGCACGTCAACGCCTTCCGCAGCCTGTCCGGTGACGCCGCACTGCACGTGATCGACACGGCGCCGTCGCTGGAGTTCATCACGGAAGAAGACGGGATCAGGCTGTATCGGTTCCGCGTGCCTTAGTGAAATTGACCAGCCGGCGGTCGGCTTCGTGCAGCGTGTCATCGCGCTTGGAGAAGCAGAAGCGGATTGTCTTCGGTGCGGAGGCGGGACCGGCGTAGAAACTGCTGCCGGGGACAGTCGCCACGCCCACGTCCCGCACCAGGTAGCGCGCGAAGTCGAAGTCCGAGTCGAACCCGAAGCGGCTGACATCCGCAATCACGTAGTAGGCGCCGCCCGGTCGATAGGCCGTGAACCCGTGACGGCCAAGGATGTCCATCATCAGGTCCCGCTTCCTCTGGTAGTCGGCCCGCATACCGCTGTAGTAGGTGTCAGGCAGTGACAACGCGGCGACGCCGGCATCGTGAAACGGCGTCGGCGCCGCGACGGTGATGAAGTCGTGCAGCTTGCGAATCCCGCCCGTCAGGGCCGGCGGCGAGATGGCCCAGCCAATCCGCCAGCCCGTCACGCTGAAGGTCTTCGACAACCCGCCGGTGGTGATGGTGCGATCGGCCATGCCCGGCAACGATGCGACCGGCACGTGCGCATGGCCATCGTAGACAATACGCTCGTAAATTTCATCCGAGATGGCGAGCACGTCCCACTGCTGGCACAGCTCCGCGATCACCTGCAGCTCGTCGCGCGAAAACACCTTGCCGGTGGGATTGTTCGGCGAGTTGATCACGATCGCGCGGGTGCGGTTGGTGAAGGCCCGCCGCAATTCCGCCTCGTCAAAGTGCCAGTCCGGCGCATGCATCCGCACGTATTTCGGCTCGCCGCCGGCGAGCATCGCGTCGGGGCCGTAGTTCTCGTAGAACGGCTCGAAGATGATCACTTCGTCGCCCGGATCGATGCAGGACATGATCGACGCCAGCATCGCCTCCGTCGATCCACAGCACACGGTCACCTGTTCATCGGCGACCAGCCGTACGCCATAGCGCCGCGAATAGTCGGCGGCGATGGCGTCGCGAAACGCCTTGGTGCCGGACGGCGGCGCGTACTGGTTCTGCTCGGCCTGAATGGCGGCGCAGGCCGCGTCTTTGACCGCCTGTGGCGCTTCGAAATCCGGAAATCCCTGGGAGAGGTTGACGGCGTTATGCAGCCTGGCCAGGCGCGTCATTTCGCCGAACACCGAGTCGGCGATCGATGCCAGCCGCCGCGCGCTGCGAATTCTGCTCACAGTGACCAACTGTAAACTGGAAACTGGAAACTGACACTGGTAACTGCCGACCGGTAACTGGTCACTATCTCTACTGAGCCCCGTACAGGAACCGATAGTCCTCCGCCGTGCCCAGGATGCGCTTGACGTAGTTCTGCGTTTCGGGGAACGGGATGTCGTCGATGAACTCGTCCTGCGGCAGGCCGGGCTTCTCGCGCTGCCAGCGCACGACCCGGCTGGCCCCGGCGTTGTAGGCGGCCAGCGCGAAGTGCACGCCGCCGAACCTGCGGATGTCGTCCGAGAAAATCTGCGTGCCGAGCCGTACGTTGAGGTCGGCTTCCTTCAAGCGCTGCGTTGAAAACGGCCGGACGCCGAGCTTGCGCGCGTACTGGCGCCCGGTGCTGGGCAGGATCTGCATCAGGCCGTAGGCATTGGCGCGCGACACCACCACCGGATCGAAATTCGACTCCTGCGCCACCAGCGCCGCCACCAGGAACGGATCGAGACTGCGTTCCGTCGCATACTTCTGCAGCAGCGGCCAGTAATCCACCGGGAAGATCACCCGCAGGATCTCCAGCGGCATGGTTTCGCCGCCGGCGGCCAGGTACTGCGGATAGGCGCGCTTCATGGCGTTGATGCCGGCGCGCACGTTGCCGAGCTGCCGGTGCGCGTGCGCGATGGTGGCCTGGATCTGCGGCGAATCGCCCCAGACAAGCTGCGCGTACTGCAGTTCGTTCAGCGCTTCTCGATGCAGCCCCAATGAGAGCAGCGCGGCAATGCGGGCGGCCGTCGGGAGGGCCGCCGCCGGCGACGGCTGCTTCTGGAGTGTCGGCGTCACCGCTCCGCCACGCTCGCCTTGCAGCCGCTTGACGGCGAGCCGGCCGTAATAGGAGTTGTGGTAGTCGGTCGCCGCCAGTCGGAGGCGCGCGATACCGGTTTCACTGTCACCGGCCTGCTGCGCGGCGCGACCCGCCCAGTACAGCCACGACGGTCGATAGTCGGATCGTGGAAACTGCGCCGCACCCTGGTCGAAATACAGCAGCGCGTCGTTGAAGCGGCCGTGACGGTACGCCCGCCAGCCAACCTTCCACGCAGCGCGCTCGGCGAAGCGGCCGGCCGGGAACCTCTCCAGCAACTCGCGGAACACCGCGTCGGCTTCCGCATCCTTGTCATCGGTGATGTGTGCCGAGGCCAGCGTGTTCATCAACTCCTCGGCAAACGGGCTGGCCGGGAATTTCAGCGCATAGGCGCGCGCCGAGGATTCGAACTCGCCGGCCAGCTTGAGCCCGCGGGCGGCGTTGATGTGATGGAAGGTCGCCTCTTCGGCATGGGGACCATCGAGGTGCGCTCCGAGCGCCGTGCGCCCTTCGCGGTGGCGGCCGAGGTTCACAGCCGCGGCCGCGATGCGCATGTCCACGCGCGCGCGATCGGCGCCGGCGGCCAGCGGCCGGACCCGCTGGTACGATGTCCTCGCCTGGGTCCACTGGCGCGCCCGGAACAACAGGTCGGCCCGGGCCAGCTCCCTTGAGACAAACGGCGCTTCGAGGTCGACGTCCTGTCTGTCGAGCGCCTCTGCAGCGCGCTCTGATTCGGCAGTAGTCGGATAGTCGTAGTAGGCGCGCTGCAGCGCCTCGACCGATCGTGCGGGCAGCCCGGCCAGCTCCGCGGCCAGTCCCAATCGCAGCCACGCGACGTGCGGCTGGGCCAGCTTCTTCAGCACCATCGCCTCGTACACCGCGACCGCGGCCTTGTAGTCCTTCTGTATTTCGCGGACTTCCGCGAGCGCGAACGCCGCGTCCTCGGGCAGGTGTCCGTCGATCTGTCGCGAGACCAGAGCCGCCAGCACCTTGCCGGCCTCGTCGTAGCGCAAGAGCTTCGCCAATGCCTGACCCGTGTAGTACTTCGCATAATCGGCGACCGGCGTCGTCGACAGCACGCCATCACTGACCAGCGGCAACGCCGCGGCAGCGCGGTCCTCCTCTTCGAGCAGCCGGACACCGCGAACGAAGTTGGCCAGGGCGGGACCGTGCTTGGTGCCCTGCTGGGGCACCAGCCACATCGACGCCAGTTCGTGCGGCACCGGCGGATGGGCGGTGGGCGACAACTTCGCGGGCGTCACCGGCGTGCTGGCCCGGCCCGGCACTACGAGTTGAGAGGCTGACAACGTGACGCCGGCCAGCAAGGCGGCGCCAATGACCGTGGCGGGGAGTCTGTGCATCGCACCAGTTGACCTAACAGGGTTGCGTCTGGACAGAGAGGCCTGTTCGGCTTGTTTGTAGATGGTGACCCGGGCGACGCGAATCTCGTCGCACCGGTCGACCTTCGAGCGAATGCGATCGTCCGACGGCATGTCGTGTCCCAGCGCCAGGTGGTCGGCGTCTCCGATATCGAACGGGCCCTCAGGCAGCGGCTGGGGTGCAGGCTATCGTCCGACCCTTGGTGCGTGTCAACAGACCACCGGCATTGGCATTCATGCCCATCTGAAGCCCTGGCGCCGCTGAGCAGGAACGACGCACGGTACGATCGAACTTGCTTGCCTCACAGGCATTATGCGGACGGGCTGGACACGAAGTCAAGGTAAGATCGGAATTAAACGATTGAGCAGTAACCGCTTAACGGATTCACACCAGCTTATGACCAAGACGACCGACGCGCGCTTCACCTGGAGCGATCCGCTCCTGCTCGAGCAACAGCTGACCCATGAAGAGAAAATGGTGCGAGACACCGCGCGCGCGTATGCCCAGGACAAGCTCATGCCGCGCGTGCTCGACATGTTCCGGCACGAGAAGACCGACCCGTCGATCTTCCCCGAAATGGGCGCACTCGACCTGCTGGGCGTCGTCATTCCGCAGCAGTACGGCGGCGTGGGCCTGAACTACGTCAGCTACGGCCTGGTGGCGCGCGAGATCGAACGGGTCGACTCCGGCTATCGCTCCATGCTGAGCGTGCAGGGTTCGCTGGTGGCGGTGCCGATCAATGAGTTTGGCACCGAGGCGCAGAAGCAGAAGTTCCTCCCCAAGCTTTGCACCGGCGAATTCATCGGCTGCTTCGGACTCACCGAGCCTGGCCACGGCTCGGATCCGGGCGGCATGCAGACGCGCGCGAAGAAGGTCGATGGCGGCTACGCGCTGACCGGCACCAAGTCCTGGATCAGCAACAGTCCCATCGCCGATGTCTTCATCGTCTGGGCCAAGGATGACGAGGGCGTGATTCGCGGCTTCATTCTCGAGAAAGGCATGAAGGGACTGAGCGCGCCGCCGATTCACGGCAAGGTCGGCCTGCGCACCAGCCTGACCGGCGAGATTGTGATGGACAACGTATTCTGCCCCGACGAGAACGCGTTCCCGGAGATTCGCGGCCTCAAGGGGCCGTTCACCTGCCTGAACAGCGCCCGCTACGGCATTTGCTGGGGCGCACTGGGCGCCGCCGAGGACTGCTGGCATCGGGCGCGCAATTACGTGATGGAGCGCAAGCAGTTCGGCCGGCCGCTGGCCGCCAATCAGCTGATCCAGAGGAAGCTGGCCGACATGCAGACGGAAATCGCGCTCGGGTTGCACGCGGTGCTCCGCCTCGGCCGCATGAAGGACGAGGGCACGGCCGCCCCCGAAATCACTTCGATGCTGAAGCGCAACTCATGCGGCAAGGCGCTGGCCATCGCGCGCGATGCCCGTGACATGCTGGGCGGCAACGGCATCGTGGACGAGTTCGGCGTGATTCGCCACCTGGTGAACCTCGAAGTGGTGAACACCTATGAGGGCACGCACGACGTGCATGCCCTCATCCTCGGGAGAGCGCAGACCGGTATTCCCGCCTTCGCGAACTAGCAAGGTTCGCGCGGGGCGCGAGCGGCTACTTGCGGCGGATGTAGGTCACGTGCGTCACGCCCGTGATCTTGCCGTCCTTGTCCATCCGGATGTACTCGTTCTCAATCTTGTTCAGATCCGGCGTCACGGTGTTGATGACGATCTGATTCAGCACGCCGTCGCGCTTGTTGTAAATGCGAATGCTGTGCGGATTGATGATCTCGACCGCCGTCTCGGCGCCCTTCTGGCCGGTCACGGGACGATAGACACCGTCGAACATGGTCACGTACGACCAGTCGCTCGCCGGGTTGCTCGGGTTGCTGACCGTCAGCTTGCTGCCGCCCGTTTCATACGCCTCGTAGGTCATGACGTTGTTCGGGTTGGTCGAGTTATCCCACACGCCGAAGCGCACCGTGCGCGGGTCGGGCTGCGGACCAGCGGGCTTGTCGCCGCCCCGCTGGGCGAACGCGCTGGTGGCGGAGAACAACATGGCCGTGAACAGGGCCGCACACGCAAGCAGATGTCGAAGGTTCATCAGTCGATTCCTCTCGGGAAACACGTGGTCGCTCGGGGGGAAGAATATGCGATTTCGCAGACTCCCCGCAACGCGCCTACCCTGAGCGGAATCGCAGGGCCAATATGCCCGTCACTTGTAACGCGTGCCGCGCTTGACGGCTATAGGGCGTTCGCTGGCTCTGCCGCGTTGCCCTGGTCGCGGCTCCCATGTCAGACTCTGCTGGATGAACCGGACATGCGCGGTGACAGCTGCCACAGTCGTTCTGCTCGGCGTCGGCGGTCTCGGCGGCCAGGAGCAGCCTCCGGCCGGGATGCCGGCGAAGATTCCCGCGTCCGTGGTCACCGCCGCGGAGAAGATTGCCAGCGATCCGCGAATCGCAGCGCTGCTCGAGGAGCAGCGCACCGATGCGGCGGCCAAGGCACGCTGGCATCAGTTCCTCGAGCTGGTTCGCATTCCGTCGCCGTCACGCGAAGAGCACCTGAAGGCGGCCGAGATTCATCGCCGGGCCGTTGCGGAGTGGGGATTCACACCGGCCGAAGTGATGACGCGCGCCGATGGGCACATCCCCGGCTCCGACACGAACATCGTCGATGGCCTGCCGGTCTACAACGCGTGCGTGGTGATCAAAGGGTCGTATTCGAGTCGCCCTGACGCGCAGCACTACAAGGGCCAGTACGCCAAGGTGCTGGTCGAAGGCCACATCGACGTCGTCAATCCCGAAACGCTGCCGAAGTCGGGCGACCCCAGTATCCGCATCAAGCTCCAGCCGTACGCAGAGCCGGTGGTGGCCACGCCCGAGGAGCTGGCCGCGATCCCCGTAGAGCTGTCGTTCGATGCGCGAGGCCGGGTCATCGAGAACGACAATTACGCGCTGGCCAGCAAGGTCTTTGCGAATGCGAAGGACGCCGAAACTGGCGGCGGCGTGCGCATCTACGTGCCCGGATACCTCGACATGATGGCGAGCACGTCCAACGCGTTCGTGCTCGCGGCCGCCATGAAGAAACACAACATCCGGCCGGTCTACGACATCTGGATTTGCGGCACTGCCGGCGAGGAGGGCAAGGGAAACCTGGCCGGCATGAAGCAGCTGTACGGCTTCGACCAGAAAGCCGGCACCGGATCGAACCCGCTGAACTTCGTCGCCAACTTCGGCCTGGAAGGTGGCGGCGTCGTCAACTTCCTCGGCAGCTATCGCTTCGAGATGAAGTTCAAGGCGCCATCGCCACGCGCGGACGGCCCGAGCGCGCCGGCGGCCATGGCCGCGGCCATCGCGATGATCGCTGACGTGAAGACGCCATCGGAGCTTCGCCCTGGCGCGCCGCGCACGACTTACACAGTCGGCCGCGCCAGCTGCGAGCCGCCGCCGGCGGCGAATGCGGGCGCGCCGAGCTGCTCCCTCGAAGTCGACATGCGTTCACCGCGCAAGGAGACGCTGGATGAAATCCGCAGCACCATCGAGCCGATGTTCCAAGCCGGCGTGACCGCCGAAAACGCCAGGCATGGGCGCAAGGACGGCAGCGATGAAGCGATTAAGCTCGAGCTGCTGTGGTACGGGTTGCGGCCGGCATTCATCGCGGCGAGCGTCGACAACGTCGCCGTCCACGCCGGCCTTCAGTCCGGCATTCAGCTGGGGGTGGTCAATTCTCCGGTGGTCGGCACGGGATCGGGCAGCTTGAACGACAACGTGCCGGCCAACACCGGCATCCCGACGTATCAGTTCACGCTCGCCTCGTCGGCGGGCGGCGCCGGCGGACATGCGTTTTGGGAATGGGGCACGCGAGGGTCACCGGCCACCGAAGTGGCGCGCATGCATCGGGTGCTCACGGCGGCGCTGATCGTGTCGGGGTTCCATGCCGCGGATGGTTCTGTCGTGCAGCCGGCCGTTGGCCCCATGGGCATCCGCACGCGCGAAGTCGTTCGCTAGAGTTGGAGACGTTCATGAAGCGCTCAGTGCTATCGCTCGCATTCATCCTCGGCATCGCCGCGGCCACACCCGCGTTCGCGCAGCAGTCTGGCGCACTGAAGATCGAGTTCCAGGGTCCCGGCGGCCATAGTTCGGGCGCGTATGGCCGCGTCAGCGCCCTGCACGCCGCCGCGCGCGCGGTGACCCTGATTCAGAAGGCTTTACCTGCTGGAAGTTACGTGATCACCAACCTCACCGGCGGAAACTCGGTCAATTCAATCGCCTCTGACGGTCTCATCGAGATGAGGTTGTCGGCCGGCAATGCCGCCGCCTACAAGGCGCTCGTGGAGGCTGTGACCAAGGCCGCGGCAGCAGGCGCCGCCGCTGAGAATGCGTTCCGCGGTGTGAAGCCCGGGGATCTGACGGCCGGAGCGCCGGCGACGGTGCGATCCAAGGTCACGCCTTCCTGAACAGGGAGTTGGTACCGCCCTCCTTTGGGTGGGTAACTTGTTCAGAGTGCGGGAACGTCGGCTCAATGCAGTGCTGGATCTTTGTGCAGACGTTGGAATACTGACACGGTGTTACAATCCCCGCCATCCAAGGCCGGTGCCCCCGCACCGGCCCTTCGCAACGGAGGTTGCAATGGTGCATCTTCTTGGCAGGCGCCTGCTGCTGGCGGCAATGCTGCTGTCGCCGCTGGCCGCGCTCGCCCAACAGAACGCCACGATCTCGGGCGGCGTGACCGATGAGTCGAAGGGCGTGCTGCCAGGCGTGACCGTCACGGCCACCGACCTGGGGACGGGCCGAGTCGCCACTGCCGTCACCGACGCCCAGGGCGACTATCAGATTCGCAACCTGCCGCCCGGCCGCTACTCGGTGACCGCGGAGCTGTCCGGGTTCGGCACGGCGACCGTTCCGGTGCTGGAGCTGCGCGTCGGCCAGAACGCCACGGTGCCGCTGTCACTCAAGGTGGGAGCGCTGGCCGAGACCATCACGGTCACCGGCGAGTCGCCGCTCGTCGACATCACGTCGTCGGAAGTGGCCGGCAACGTCGACCGGCGCCAGATGGAAGAACTGCCCCTGGCCGGCCGCAACTGGATGGAGCTCTCGCTGCAGGTCAAAGGCATCACCGCCAACAACGTCGACAACCGTCCGGGCGTCGGCGACGACAACGCGTTCCAGCTCAACCTCGACGGCCAGCAGATCACCAACAAGGTGGCCAGCTCGGGCTTCGGTCAGCCGAAGTTCAGTCGCGAGGCGATTGCCGAGTTCCAGATCATCACGAACCTTTTCGACATCACCCAGGGCCGCTCGACGGGTGTGCAGGTGCAGGCTATCTCGAAGTCGGGCACCAACAACCTGCGAGGCTCACTCTACGGGTACTTCCGCGACGACAAGTTCAACGCCGCCGACTTCGTGGCCAAGCGGCGGCTGCCGTATCAGAACCAGCAGACCGGCGCCTCGCTCGGCGGGCCGATCAAGCAAGACAAGCTGCATTATTTCCTCAGCTACGAATACGAACGTGAACCCGGGACGGTCTTCTTCGCGCCGTTGAACCTGCCAACGATTCGGACCTCCGCCGCTGACAAGCAGGTCAACCACAGCACGCTCGCGCGCGTCGACCAGGATTGGACCGCCAACTCGCACCTGTCGTATCGCTTCTCGTCCTGGCGCTTCGATCGGCCGAACGACAAGCAGGCCGAACACCCGACGCAGTCGGCCTCCCGCACGCGCAAGGCCGACAACTTCCTGGTGAGCTGGTCGCACGTGCGCTCCTCGAGCCTGGTGGAAGAAGTGCGTGTCGGCTACAACACCTTCGGCTGGACGAACGGTGTGGCGCTCGATCAGCTGGTGACGGCCGCGCCTCGCGGCTGGCTCGGCACCGGCACGCCGTCGTTCAACTTTATCAACGGCACGATCGGGCCGCCGCAGAACTTCCCGCAGGAGTTCAACCAGAAACAGATCACGGCGCGTTACGACCTCACGTGGAACAAGGGCTCGCACGACATGAAGATCGGCGCCGAGTTCCTGGGCTGGAAAGACTCGGGTGAGTGGCACCTTGGCGAGCGTGGCGTTTTCAACTTCCGCGTCAACCCTGCCGACATGGACCGCCGTTTCCCGGGTAACGACCCCACGCAGTGGGATATTACGGGGCTCGACACCTTCGCCACGAACTTCCTGCAGAACACAGGCAACTGGGACGTCGACATCCCGCGGCCGACCTATGCCGTCTGGTTCGGCGACAACTGGCGGGTGAACCACCAGCTCACCATCAACTACGGCGTGCGCTACGACCTCGACCAGGGCGCGACCGACCCGCCAGACACCAAGAACACCACGGTGTTCGCGCCGTTTGGCGGGCCGCTTTTCAAGAGCGGCATCCGCGACAACAACAACATCTCGCCACGCGCCGGCTTTGCCTGGAACGTCGGTGGGGGCAACGACCTGGTCGTCCGCGGCGGCACCGGCCTCTACTACGGCTCGGTCGTCTCGAATGTCACATTCAGCCAGCAGTCGTTCGGCAACCGCATCATCGTCAACAGCTTCCAGAACGACAATCAGCCAGGCTGGTTCCTGAATCCCACGCGGAACTTCACGGCGCAGCAGGTCGCAAGCGGTGCCGTTCCACAGGCGCCACGCGTCATCGCCCACGACTTCGAGTTCCCGGTCACCTGGCAGAGTGCGATCGGCTTCCAGAAGCAAATCACCCCCGTCCTTGGCATCGAGATGGACCTGACGCACTGGCGCGAGTTCAACCGCACGCGCGGTGTGGATATCAACATGGTGGTGGATCCGGCCACGGGGTATCCAGCACAGGGGCGTGTCGCCGACCCGAGGTGGGGACCGATTGTCTGGATCGAGTCTGGCGGCAAGGCCGAGTTCCTGTCGCTGGCCAACGGCATCACGCGCCGTTATGCCAACAATTTCCAGGCCGGGCTGACCTACACCCACACCTTCTTCGCGCGTGATAACCAGCCGGCCAACGGTTTCGGCCCGAACGCCGACAACCCGCTCGACATCGACAACGACGGCGAGTGGGCCACGTCGCAGGAGTTCCAGCGCCACACGCTCAGGCTGAACGGGATCTGGAACCCTGGGTGGGGCCTGACCTTCTCGGGCGCCTACCAGTTCGGATCAGGCAACTACTTCAACACGTCGGTGGGCGGGAATCCGTACGGCAAGAACCGGGCGGCACTGTCGCACACCAACCGGCTGTATGTAGCTGCCACGCCGCTCGTGATCAACACGGCGATTGCCGGCGACCGCTACGATGGCCCGACGACGCTCAACTCAGGCGACCGCGTGCCGCGTAACGCCCTCAGGGGCGATGCAATTCACAAGGTCGACGCCCGCGTGACCAAGGCGTTCAAGATCAACAACGTCAGCATGTCGGTTGTGGCTGAGGTGTTCAACCTGTTCAATCACGCTAACTTCGGCAGCTACAACGCCGTGGTCACATCGCCGCTCTTCGGCTCGCCGCTGCAGAACATCGGCAATGCCTACCGGCCGCGCACCGGGCAGCTGGCGTTCCGCGTGCAGTTCTGACGGCGCGCCGGCAGGCGCTTCACGTCTCGCGAAGGGCTCGGGGTTGCCGGGCCCTTCGTCGGTACTGGCGCTGGTCGGGTCACAGGTAGGAGAGCCACCAGCCGCGGCGACGCGCCTTGACCTCAGCCAGCCATCGGCACGCCGGGTAGAGCGAGGTGACGAGCAGGAACCAGGCGATGTACACCAGCCACAGCGGGTAGCCGAGGTCGGCTGGAAACATCTCGCGCGCGCCTCCCATCGAGGGCGGCGGGTGCCAGACGAAGCGCCACGTGGCGGCGCCGTAGCGGAGAAATGCGGCGAGTGTTGCGGCCAGGTGAAGCAGCCAGAAGTGGACCACGTAGTAGGCGAATGGGACGCGGCCGAACACGACGAACGGATGGCGGACACCTGGCATCGCGCGTTCGAGCCAGGTCAGCAGCAGTGCCGCCGGCCCGAGCGTCATCAAGATGAAGATCAGCGAGGGCGGGTACTTCGTCGTGTTGAGAAACGACACGACCGTCATCACCGGGGATGGCTGCGCTGACCACGGCGCCGGATCGCCGTAACCGTTCGAGAACCGCAGCACGACGAAGCCGGCGATCGCCGCCAGTCCGAAGGTCCGCAGCGCACGTGCGCGTCGCTCAGGCGTCCATGTATAGAGGCCGGCCGCCCAGAACCCCAGGGCCATCACGCCGGCCCACGGCAGGACGGGATAACCGGCAAGGGCCGAGAACGGTCCGATTGTGATGAGGCCGGGCTGGTGCAGCACCTGCCAGAGCCAGGCGAGCGGCCCAAACGCCGAGGCCGGCACACCGTCGAGCGTGTTGTGGCCCACCATGATCACGAGCCCGACGAGGCCGACAATGCTGGCGGGAAGGTGGATGAGACCTGCCAACGCCACCATCGACCATCCGAGTGCCCAGAGGATGATGAGGAACACCGGATACCGCAGGTCGAACGTGAAGTTCATGGCCAGGCGCATGACCACAAGTTCGACGGCGATGAGCCACAGGCCGCGCGTCAGCAGGTACCACGAGAGTGCGGCCCTCGAGGCGCCGCGGGCAAGGTGAAGTCCGGCGCCCATGCCGGCCGTGACGAAGAAGACCGGGGCACAGACATGGGTGACCCAGCGTGTGAGGAAGACGAGCGGTGTGGTGCGTGCCAGGTCCTCGGCGGAGAAGTGCATGGCGCCTGCGTGAAAGAACTCACGCGTGTGGTCTAGTGCCATGATGATCATGACCAGGCCGCGAAGTGCGTCGACGGCTGTGACCCGGCGCGATTCCGTCATGTCAGTCAGCCTTCCCGACGCCCGTGGCGAGGGCGCGACACTCCGTGTAGACTGTCGCCCGCCGCCGCATCACGCCTGGCGGCTCGTCACGACCGACCGCACGGAGGCTAACATGAAGTCACGGTTCAACTCGCATGGTCTCGCTGGCGCCGCGGCGCTCGCCCTCGTTGGCGGCTGGCTCGCCGCCCAGCCCGCCGCGCAGTCACAAGCCACAACGCCCGTCGCCATTCCCATACAGGGCGGGTCGGTGCAGCAGGGCACCCGCCGCGTCACCGCCTATCCCGCCGCGAAGACCGGCGGGAACTACATGCACAATTTCTATTTTCCGCCGGCCGTGTCATCGACGCCCTGGTGGCCCGACTGGGCGCCCGACGGCACGTGGATCGCCGTGGCGATGCACGGCTCGATCTGGCGCGTGGATCCGGCCACGGGCCGCGCCCGCCAACTCACGGCGGCTCCGACCTACCACTCGTCGCCCGACATTTCGCCCGATGGCAAGTGGCTGATCTACACCGCTGACGACGACTCGCAGCGCGTCCAGCTCGAGATCCTGAATCTGGTCACAGGGGCGACGGCGGCGCTGACCGATGACACGCAGGTCTACACCGACCCTGTGTTCTCGCCGGACGGCACACGCGTGGCCTACGTGTCAACGGCGCCCAACGGCTACTTCAACCTCTACATCCGGCCGATCAAGGACGGTCAGTGGGCCGGTCCCGAGATCGCGGTGACGTCGGATCACACGTTTCCAAGTGACCGGCTCTATTTCGGCAACGTCGACGTCCACATCAGCCCGTCGTGGATGCCGGACGGCAAGGAGCTGCTGCTCGTGTCGAACCGGAACGTCGCCCTCGGGTCGGGCAATATCTACCGGGTGCCGGCGGAGGCCAGAGGCATGGAGAAGGCGGTCGTCGTGCGCGCGGAGCAGACGCTGTACCGGCCGCGGCCTGATGTGTCGCTCGACGGCAAGCGGTTCGTGTACGCCTCAACCTCCGGTGCCGCCGATCAGTACAACAATCTCTACGTCCAGCCCACCACCGGCGGCGAGCCCTACAAACTCACCTTCTTCGAGCACGATGCCTTCCATCCGCGCTGGTCACCCGACGGCGAGTGGATCGCCTTCATCTCGAACCAAGGCGGCCTGCCGCAGCTGGCGCTGCTTGAGACCTACGGCGGTGCGCTGCGCACGGTGCACATCACGAACCGCCAGTGGAAGCGGCCGGTCGGCACACTCTCAGTGCGCGTCGTGGACGACGATACCGGCGAGACGCTCGCGGCGCGCACGCACCTGGCCGCGTCGGACGGCAAGCAGTATGTGCCGAATGACGCCTATGCACGCGTCGCCGGCATTGGCGATCGCATTTTTCACATGCCTGGACCCTTCACGGTCGAGATGCCGGCGGGCAAGGTCACGATGACGACCGTCGCCGGCTTCGAGCGTCCCTTCGTCACGACGACCGCCGAGATCAAGGCCGGTGATGTGACCATGGTTACCGTCCGCATGAAGCGACTGACCGATCTGAACGCGCGCGGGTGGTACAGCGGCTCCACGCACGTCCATATGAACTACGCCGGTAATCTGCACAACACCCTCGAGAACCTCATGATGATGTCGGCGGCCGAAGACCAGGACATCGTGAACGAACAGGTGGCCAACAAGGACAACCGCATCCTCGACTACCACCACTTCGTGAAGGGCGGCGGTGCGCATCCGCTGTCGACCACGGACCGCGTGCTCGTCGTGGGCCAGGAGTACCGCCCGCCGTTTTATGGACACGTCTTCATGTTCGGTATGCGCGACCACCTGATCTCGCCGTATGCGACCGGGTATGAGGGCACGGCGATTGAGAGCCTGTATCCGAGCAACACGGACATGCTCCGCAAGGCCAAGGCCCAGGGGGCCACCGTTGGATACGTCCACGCGTTCGCCACGGATCGCGACCCGATGGAGCTTGGTCTGGGAGGCGGCAAAGGCTTCATGGTCGACGCCGCGCTCGGCACGACCGATGCCCTCGAGTGGTCCGACGCTGGACGGGGGTCGTTCGTGCCGTGGTATGCGGTGTTGAACAACGGCTTTCGCGTGACCGCCACCGGAGGCGAAGACTCGATCAGCAGCATGCATGCCAGCAAGCTCGTGGGTTCGGTGCGCACCTATGTCAACACCGGCAGCCGCGGCCTCTCGATGGAGGCGTGGTTCGAGGGGCTGCGCGCCGGCCGGGCCTTCGTGACCACCGGGCCGCTCGTGACAATGACGGTCAACGGCCGCGGCCCTGGCGAAGAGGTTGTCCTCCCAACTGGAGGCGGGACGATCGACATCGCTGGCTGGTCGCGGTCGATGACGCCGCTCGTCGAGGCGCTCCTTGTGTTCAACGGCGAGGTCGTGGAGAAGATTCCGTTCACCGGTGACCGCACGGCACTCGACTTCACACGCACGCTGAAGGTGACAAGGAGCGGCTGGTACCACCTGCGCGTCGAAGGTGCGCAGCGCGAGCGCTTCCCGCTCGATGCCGGCTTTGCGCAGGCATTCACCAACCCGGTCTGGATCAGCGTGGGCGGGGCCCCGGTGCGCAGCGCCAGCGCCACCGCCTACTCAGTGAAGTGGATCGACATGCTGCGGCTGATGGCCGAGGCCTGGCCGGGGTGGCGATCGCCGAGGGAACGCGCGCACGTCTTCGCGCAGTTCGATGAGGCGAAGAAGATCTACCAGCAGCGCGCGGCCGAGGGTGCCGGCCGGTGAAGCGCGTGTTGACGGCAGCCATGCCGGGCCGACTGTCCGTGGGCTGACGACGCTGGCGCGGGCCGGCGATGGTCGGTCCGGTGCATGTCGTCCCCGGCCCAATGGCACTGGGCTTCCCGCTCGATTGCTGCCGCTCTGCCGATGTGAGCGGCGGTGCGGCAAGGACGAGTATGGCCTTCGCCGTGCCGCCAAGACCATGGCCGCGGCGAAGAACGTAATGGCGAAGAGGCTGCGCGTCATGGGGCGCATTGCACAGGGGGGCGGGGCGCGCCGGGCAGCCCGATGGGGCGAAGGTTGGCCACGGCCGTTCCCGCCCTGGAAGGGGCGGTCAGCCCAGCTGCTGCGTCCGCATCGCTCGGCGATAGGCGACCGCCACCGCGTCAAACCGCAGGTGCAATTCGTCGGCGAGGTCAAACGGCACCTGCTCGGGCCGTTGCGATTCCACGATGCGCTGGTCCTGGCCGAAGATGACCCGCTCGAACGCCTGCAGCGTGCTGTCCGGATCATCGCAGTCGTAGTTCCGGCCGATCACGCAGTAACCGCGGCAGCGGTTGGCCTTCTGCGGGTGCGACGCGAAGAAATAGACCATGCCCTTGGTGCCGCCCCAGCCCAGGCGCAGCACAATCGTGTAGGGCAGATGCAGCTCATACCGGCTGCGCCGGTCGGGGCGCTCGGTCACCGCATTGGCGAACACCGGAAAGTCGTCGCTGTTGGGCGCCTCGGGCCTGACGATGGTGTAGTGCAGCACGTGGTCGCGAATGTCGACGGCGTGATCGGGAACGATGGGCCGGTCAGGGTCGCCGAGCAAGCCCGGATGCACCCACGGGAAGTGGCCGAAGTCGGTGAAGTTCTCGACCTGACGCGAGGCGTCTGATTGCCAGTCGAACGGTCCGGTGTGCACCACCTTCCAGTCCGTCGATTCCAGCTCCGGAATCTCAGGCAGCGCGTAGGCCGGGGCCTCGTCGGTGAGGCACACCCAGATGAGGCCATAGCGTTCCTGGCACTGGTAGACCGGCGTGCGTGCCTTCGCGGGAATGCTGGTGTGCGCCGACTGCGGAATGCGCACACAAGCCCCGGTGGCATCGTAGCGCCACGCATGGTAGGGACACACCAGGCAATCGTCCGCTACCCAGCCCAGCGACAGCGCCGTGCCGCGGTGGATGCACAGGTCGCGCATCGCATGCGCGCACCCGTTGGCGGTGCGCCACACCACCACCGCTTCGCCCAGCAGCGTGGTTGCCACGGGCCGGTCGGTGACCTCGTGACCGTAGGCCACTGGATGCCAGCACTGGCGCAATCTCGGAGGACACTCTGGTGTGGCGCATGCCATGACGGCAGGTATGCTACCACCGGCGGTCGGACGGGCCGGCTGGCGGGCTGGAGGATGCATGAGACTGGAAATGGGTCATCGAGTAATGATGCTCGCGGCTCTCGTCGCGAGTTGGAGTTGCAGCGGCACGACGCCGGCCGACCCGGCGCCGGGGTCCGGGCCGCCCGCCATCCAGACGCTGCAACCGGGCGCCCTCACGATGGCCATCACCGGCAGTGCCACCGGCCAGCTCGATCCCGAGGCCTGGATGAACCGCTATGCCGAGCGCCTCGCAGCCGACCTGGAGCTGCGGCCCGAGTGGAGGGTTGTGCCCTTCGACAAGTCCTGGGAACTCGCAGGCAAGGGCGTGGTGGATGTGGTTGCCACCAACTTGGCCAGCTTTCCCGATCGCGTCAGTCCCGGGGGCACCTTCTCGCGGGCGTTCCTCTATGAACAGCGGGCCCTGCGCATCCGCACGGCCGACCGCAGCCGCTACACCACCATCGCCGATTTCCGCGGCCGGCGTGTCGGGGCGGTGACCGGGATGGCCGCGCACCGCGACCTGCTGAAGCGCGCCCCCGAAGGCGTCCACATTGTGGCCGCGGGCACGTTTCCCGAACTGTACGCGATGTTTGACAAGGGCGAACTGCAGGCCGTCGCGCAGGCTGAATACTTCACGCTCGACGGCCGGGTGATTCCCTCGTACACGAGCGACCTGACGCTGATCGACCATCACGACCTCAACCCGGGCCAGCGCGAAGAGTCGGTGTTTGTCGTCCGCGATGCCAGCACCGGACTGCTCGACGCCGTCAACGCGTTCGTGCAGCGCACACCCTTTCCGCTGCACCTGCCGCCGGCGCCGGCACGCTAGCGCGCCTCGCGGTGTCATGAGCCCGCTGGCCGACGTGCGGCCCGCATTCGAACCGTCGAACGTACCACCCCGGCCGAAAGCCCCAGGAGCGGCTGTCCTGGGAATCGTCGCGGTTGCCGGACGATAAGCCGTCTGAGCGGCCTCTGGTGCACCGAACGCCGGTTCGTAGACCCAAGCTGTGTGTTCGCATGCTTCGTCCTCGAAAAGGGTTACAGGGTGACTGACGTGCCGAAGAACCCCGCGAGGACGCTGGCTATTGCCGCGGCAGAGCTGTGCGGGAGGCGTGGACCTTCACCTTCGATCGTCGCGTCTCAAGAGGGCCCGCACCAGGCTCATCAATCCAAACGCGGCCAAGGCGAACAGCAGGCCGTCCACCGGGAGGCGGAAGCGATCCTGCAGGCTCTGGGTGATGGCCGGAAGCAGCGTGAAGTAAATCGCGGTCATCGCGAGGCAGAGGCGCAGCACCCGCACAGATGGGTTCGCCGCCATGCTCGCAATCGCCCCAAAGGCCGCCAGCACGGTGACGACGTGCATCGGAATCCTGCCGTGCCTGAAGTACCACACGACCAGCGACCGCGTGGGCTGTGATGACGCCGTGAGCGGCCGATTCAGAAACGGCTCGCGCGCGTAACCGATCGTGCGATTGCTACAGATGTACGGACCCTGTTCACCATCGCAGATGTCTTCGTCATCGAGAGAGCCCAGTTGCCGCCACCACTGCCGCAGTGAGTGAGCGGCAAACTCGACTGGACGCTGCGAGATGGCGCTCACCGAGGCACGATATAACAGGTCATCGACCGCCGCCGACGAGAAGCCGCGCCTCCTGAGTCCATCGACCACATGCCCCGCCGCTGATTGCGTCGTCTGTGCAAACGTCATCAGCTCTTCGACCTCGGGATGGGCGTGATACATCGACGGCTCGTACTTCTCGACCTGCGAAGTACGGATAAACAGGCCAAGGCCTTGCCCAAGCGCGACACCGTGAAAACCGTAGATGCGCTGGTTCAGCATCATCCACGGCTGCAACGCGGTGACGTAGATGACGGCCATCGATCCTGCATAGACCAACCGCTTGCGCCAATCGATCGAGAGACACAGCGCCAGGACGATCGGAACGGCAATGAAGCCCTGCGCAACCGGCCGCGTCATCGTCAGCACGAAGCACGCCGCTGTGACCGCCATGCCGCGCGCGAACGTGGGCTTCTGCAGGAACCCGATCACGATCACCAGCGACAAGGCCAGCAGGCAATTGAACAGTGCCTCGGTGAGGATGCTCTTCTCGTAAAACAGCTGCGTCGTGTGCACAGCACACAGCAACGCCGCCACGAGCGCGATGCCAGGACTGAAGGCCTTGCGCAGACTCGCGAACAAGGCGATCGCCGTGATCAGTCCGAGCAGATGCTGGGCACCAACGATGATCTGATCCATGGGCTTCTCCGTGCTGAAGATCAGGAACGCCCAGAGAAAGTACGGATACAGCAGGGTGCGGAAAGGATCGTGCTCGAACCACTGCCCGTTCCTGATCGCCCCGACCGTCTCGATGAAGATATCCGAATCGGCCCACAGGATGCCGTTGGAGCCGAAGAACATCACGACCCTCACGAGGACGGCGATCGCAATCAGCACGGCGATCGCCACCGTCGGCCGGTCGAAGATGCGCAAGGCCGCCATGGGTTGATACGGAATAGTGGCCAGGATCCGCTGTGCAGCGATGAACAGCAGCACCGCAACAATCGCGACCACCAACGGCAGCGCGTGCCGTGCGCGATAGACCCAGATCGATGTCTGCTCCGGCAGCAGCGACTCCGCAGGAATCGTCGACAGCGCCTCATCGCCAAGCGCGTATTTCAGCTCGAGGTGAAAGCCGCCTCCGAGCTGCTCGTAGCGCAGGCGGATCGGATGCACACCTGCCGCCAGTTCAATGCGGCCGGTTGCCTGCTGCGGACCGTGTTGTCCGCCGTTGTGAACGACAGTGGTATTCGCGACATCGAGTTCCGACCCATCATCAGAGATCGTGGCGAACGTATAGGTGCCCCTGCGAGTGACGACCAGGGCACCGGTCCATTCGACGGAATACGCCGCCCAGGCCTTCGCAGTGCCGTTGGCGAGTCCTTCAGTTGAGATAAGAAGATCGACGGCGACCACAACCGGGTCGCCGTTGCGAGTGAGGTTGGTGAAGTAGTGACCGCGCAGCCCGTGCTCCGGCAGTGCGATCTGTCCGGTCAGATAGCCGCCGATGCCGACTAGAACGCAGGCAGCAATCTGCACGACGCGGGTCACGCGAAGAACTATATCGCGCAAACCAGATGTACACACTCAGCCGGATCGAACGCGGCAGCGCCGGATGGACATGCACGTCGTCGATCGCGTCGGGCTCAGCGCGCAGTCGAGACGCATGGCAGTAGTCAATGTCGCTCACTCGGCGATCGAGCAAGTTGAAAATGCCTGCCACGAGGCGGAGGCGGTGTCCGAGCTTTGCGCCGGCCTGCAGATGGACCAGGTGAGTCGCCGTCGACTTCACGCTGCCGTCCTCGATCAAGCTCCGAGGGCCGCGCCGAACTCACCACCGCCTTCGTTCACCGAGTTCTGTTCGCCATTGCCGACGAGCTGCGACACCAACAGCCGACGGGACAACCGCAGACAATTCGGGCGAAGTTCCATGCGGATCGTGCGCAACCGTACGCAACGCGTGCGCTGCAGCGTCGTCGAGCCGCAGCGCCGGATGGCAGAGCAATTAGGCCTTGGTTTCTGAGCCGCGAGCTCCCAGCCCAGAGCCCTGTGGCTCAGAACTTGAATCCCACGCTCACCTGTGCAGCACGCGGCGGGTGACGGTTGAAGCGCGCCTGGTACAACGTCGTGCCAATCCGGTTCGCGCCGGTGTTCCACTGCGTGTGCGCGCCGGTGTTGAAGACGTTGAAGATGCCCACGCCGGCCTCGATGCTGCGCGCGCCGGAGCGGAAGCTGCGGTTGATGTTGAGCTGCAGATAGCGCGCCGTCTCGTTCAACGCTTGGCCTTCCGCGCGCGTGGCGTAGTTGAAGCGCCAGGCCGTGGCCAGCGGGTTCGGCTGCGTCTGCCCATTGGCCAGCGTCACGCGGCCCGGCCCGAAGATCGGATCGGCCACGCCCTGCCGCACCACCGGTCCCAGATAGCCACCGGCCTGAATCACGTAACTGGCGGCAATCCGGAAGCCCCACGGCGCCAAGTACTGGCCGGCGAGACGCACCGAGTACGGCCGATAGGCCACGCCGGTCTCGTTGCCGCCGCCGTCGAGGCTGTTGTCGTCGCCATTGCCGAACAGGTGCCGCGACAGGTCACGGTTGTTCTTGAAAGCGTCTGGCTGGATGAACCGTGCCGGGTCGGTCGGGTTCCACGTGCCGTCCACCCACTGGAACTGCCGCGTGAGGCTCATCATCACCTGGAAGTTGTGCGACATGTTCTTGGCCAGGATGGCCTCGTAGCTCTGGATCACGACCTTGCTCCAGGTGGCGTTGGTCTGCTGCATGATCTGGCCCTGGTTCGGGTCGACGCGGCCGAAGCCGCCAAAGGGCTGGTTGGGCCTCGACGGGTAGATGCCGTTGATGTCGACCTCGGCGTAGCCGTCCTTGAAGTAGCGGCGCGAGGTCGAGAGGTCGAGGCTGATCTGGCCGGGAAACTGCTTGGCGAAGCCGATGACGAACTCGTCGACCCACGGCTGGTGCAGGTTCTTGTCGAACGCCAGCTGGTTGATGGCCGTCGTGGCCGCTGGCGTGATGATCGTGGTCTCGAGCGTGCCGTCCCCGTTCACGTCGTAGACGTCGCGGCGCAGCCGGTTCGAGGTGGTGGCAAAGGTCGTGATCGGATCGCGGCCGTTGACCTGCTCGTGGACGCGGCCGGCCGACATGCGCAGCACGTTCCGGGCGTCGTCGGTGACCAGGAAGGCCAGGCCGAGGCGCGGGCCGACCGCCACGGTGTTCATGCGCTCCACGCCGAACACGTTGTCGAAACGGCGGATGAAGTCGGCGCGCACGCCGGTGTTGATGGTCAGGCGTCCATTGGGCTTCCAGGCGTCCTGGATGTAGACGCCGATGTCGCGGTCCTGCGCGTCGGTGGTCATGAGCTCCACGGGCGACTCAAAGCGGCGGTGGAACGCCACGACGCCAGCGGCGGGATTGTTCGGGTCGATCTGGCGCACTTGTTCGAGGCGCAGACCTTCGCCGTTCCCAATCGGATTCGCCAGCACGTCGGTGACCTGGCGGCGCAGCTGCGGTGCCGCCCAGATGCCGGTCTTGATCTCGTGCGAGCCGAGCCAGCCGTCCTGGTAGTAGGTCAAGTCGCCGCGCAGGATCAGCATGTTCGACGGCTGCAGCGGCTGGTTCTCCTCGTTGTTCATCGTGATGAGCTCGGCATTCCCCACCGGGATGCCCCCGGACAGCGCCGTCCGCTGGTGTACGGAGATACGCGGGCCGAACCCGGGTGAGCCGTTGTAGGTGTCGCGCTCCGCGCCGCCCTTGTTGTTATACGACGCCGAGAAGAACGTGGTGATGTGGTTGGTCCACACGGAGTTGAGCTTGGTCTGGTACATCGACCCGCCGGCCGAGCGCAGGTTCACACGGAGGTTGTTGCGCTCGCGCGAGCTCGTGAACCGGTTGCGGTCGTTCTGGAAGAAGCCCGACCACTCGTGGCTCGAGGTGAGCTGCGCGGTCACCTTCACGTACGGCTGCTTGCTCACGGAGACGTTGTCGAACGGCTTGAAGTCGGGCACGAACGCCAGCAGACGATCGAGATCCTGCGTTGTGCGGCTGATGCCGTTGATGAGGTCGGCGTAGCGGTAGGTCCCGAAGAACCAGACCTTGTCGCGGAGCAGCCGTCCGCCCAGCGACGCGTCCCACTGGTTGACGGCCTGTGAGGTCGGCAGGCCGCCGGGAGCGGCACCGCTGCCGGTGTTGTCGCCGTTCCAGTCCATGGGCTGGTACGAGAAGTTGACCGAGCCCTTGAACTCGTTCTGTCCGCGTGGCGTCACGATGTTCATCACGACGCCCGTACTGAGCGGGGTCGACGCATCCGCGCCGCCGAGCTTGATCTCGACGTCCTGCACGGTGTCGCCGCCCATGCCCATCGAGTGCGCGGACGAGTCGAGATAGGCCGACGCCGGGGCGCCCTCGAGCTGGAACGCATGCGCGTAGATGTGCGAGCCGCGGAAGTAGTAGGCGCGGCGACCCACGCCGTCGTCGACGTTGCGCGAGCCGATGCCAGGCGCCATGTCGAGCGCGTCGCTGAACAGACGGCGGGAGGTAATCGGCGCAGCCCGCAGCAGCTCGCCCTCGATGTTGACGACGCTTGTCGGACGCGTCGTCTCGATCATCGGTGAGTCGCCCGACACCGTGATGGTCTCCGACAAGGCGCCGAGCCGCATGCTGATGTCTTCGGTGAGCGTGATCCCGGCGCGCATCACGATGCCCTCGCGACGGAACGTTGAGAAGCCCGAGAGCTCCGCCGTGAGCACGTACGGGCCTGGAGGCAGGTTCAGGATGCGGTACACCCCGTCGGCACCGGTGGTCGTGGTCACGGGCTGAATGAGCGCCGTGCTCGTGGCCGTCATCGTGACGCCGGGCAGCACGGCGCCTTGATCGTCGCGAACGGTGCCGCGGAGGCTGCCGTCCGACTGCGCGTAGACCGGGCTGACGAGGACGGCCAGGGCCAGGCCCACCACAAAGCTAACAAGCACTGCACGTCGCATTTCGAATCTCCCAGTAACGACAGTTGGACGAACGGTCAGGCTCGTGGCCAGAACGTCCCTTTGAGCATCCCGGAGACGAATTGGCAGAAGCTCCCGCAAAGGACTGGGAGTATAAAGCATCGTGCGGCAGAAGACGCCAAGCCGTATTAGCGGCGTCTGGTTCACCGGACGCCGGTTCGCAAACCCAGCGCCAGGTCACCATCAAAGTGCTGCCGGCCGACGCGGATCGCCTCGCACGCTTCCCGCGCGAAGCCGAAGTCCTCGCCGCGCTGAATCACCCCAACATCGCCGCGATCCACGGCCGCGCTCAACCCGCCGACGAGACGCCGCGCGCGGGTCGCGTGGTCCGAACCGTCGACCGCCACCACTACGTTCCGCGTCGGCAACTGCTCCAGCACGCACCGATTGTAGCCGGTGAGCCGCTGGTGTATAAGAACGCTACATCGGTGGCAACGGCGTTGGGTTTCCACCCTTGATACGGAGTAACGGCATGTCTGTCCGCGCCCAATCGATTTGTGGTCTGGTCGTCTGTGTGCTCGCCGTGACGGCAGTCTCGGCCCAGCAGCGCCCCGGCCCGACACCCGACCTCTACAGCCGCCTGCACTGGCGCACCATCGGCCCCGAAGGGAATCGCTTCTCGGCCGCGGCGGGCGTTTCAGGCGACCCCTCCACCTACTACGTGGGAGCGGCCTCGGGCGGCATCTGGAAGACAACGGATGGCGGCGTGAACTGGGCGCCGATCTTCGACGCGCAGCCGGTGCAGTCCATCGGCGCGCTCGCCGTCGCGCCCTCGGATCCCAACGTCGTGTGGGCGGGGACGGGCGAGGGCAAGATCCGCAGTCACATCTCGGTGGGCCAGGGCGTCTACCGGTCGGTGGATGCGGGGCGGACGTGGACGCTCCTGGGTCTCGAGCAGACCGGGCGCATCCCGCGGCTCGTCGTGCATCCGAAGGACGCGGACACCGCGCTGGTCTGCGCGCTCGGTCACGCGTACGGGCCGCAGCCGGAACGCGGCGTCTTCCGCACGACCGATGGCGGCAAGACGTGGGCCAAGACGCTCTTCGTCGACGAAAACACGGGGTGCTCGGACATCGCGATGGACCCGAAGAACCCGCGCATCCTCTTCGCCGGGATGTGGCAGTTCGAGATCCGCACCTGGGGCCGCGAGAGCGGCGGGCCGGGCAGCGGGCTGTTCCGATCCACCGACGGCGGCGTGACGTGGACGCGCCTGCAGGGTCGCGGCCTGCCCACGCGCCCAGTTGGCAAGGTGGCAGTCGCGATTGCGGCGTCGAATCCCAGCCGGGTCTACGCGCTCATCGAAACCGGCGACGGCGTGCCGTGGAAGGGCCAGCCCACCGACCGCGGTCAGGTGTGGCGGACCGAGGACGGCGGCGACACGTGGCGGGTGGTGAGCTACGACCACAACGCGATGGGCCGCGCCCACTACTATTCGCGCATGGCGGTGGCCCCGGACGATCCCGACGAGGCGTATTTCCTGACGGCGTCATACTCGAAGTCCATCGATGGCGGCCGCACGCTGGTGGCGCTGCCGAGATCCGAAGCCCCCGGTGGCGACCACCACGACGTCTGGATCGACCCCGTCAACGCCGCCCGCCAGATCGTCGCCCACGACCAGGGGCTGTCGATCACGACGAACCGCGGCAGGACGTGGTACCGCCAGCGCCTAAAGAACGCGCAGATTTATCACGTCACAGTGGACACCGAAATCCCCTACAACGTCCTCGGCAACAAGCAGGACGAGCCCACCTACCGCGGTCCGAGCAACAGCCGCCTCCAGGGCGGCTTTGGCGGCGACCCGGGCATCCCGCGCGCGATGTGGCGGGCGGTGTGCGGGGGGGAAAGCGGCTGGGCCACTCCCGACCCGACCGACCCGAACATCGTCTGGTCCACCGCCTCCGGCTCCGGGACGGTCGGCGGCATCGTCACCCGCCTCGAGGTGAGCCGCTGGCAGTGCCGCCAGGTGGAGGTGTGGCCCGACCAGTCGAATGGCCCCGCCGAGGGGGTGCGGTATCGCTTCGTGTGGGATGCGCCGCTCCACATCTCGCCGCACGACCACACCACGATCTACACCGGCAGCCAGCACGTGCACCGCACGACCAATGGCGGTCAGAGCTGGGAGGTGATCAGCCCGGACCTGACGCTCAACGACCGCTCGAAGATGGGCAGCTCCGGCGGTCTGACTCCGGACAACATCGGCGTGGAGTACGCGGGTGTGGTCTTCGGCATCGCAGAATCGCCGCGGGAAAAAGGCGTGATCTGGGCGGGCACCAACGACGGTCTGGTGCAGCTGACACGCGACAACGGAAAGACGTGGACTGACCTCACCAAGAACCTGCCGGGCCTGCCCGTGTGGGGATCGGTCCGAAGCATCGCCCCTTCGCGCTATGACAATGGCACGGCCTACCTGACCGTAGACTTCCACCAGGTCAACAACCGGGATCCGTTCGTCTATCGCACCACCGACTACGGGCAGACGTGGAAGCTGATCGTCAACGGCATCCCGAAGAGCATGCTGAGCTACGCGAAGGTGATCTACGAGGACCCCGTGAGGCGCGGCATGCTGTATCTCGGCACCGAGAACGCGATCTATGTCTCGTTCGACGCCGGCGATAACTGGCAGCCGCTGCAGAACGACCTACCCCACGCGCCCGTGTCGGGCATCGTCGTGCAGGAGCACTTCAACGACCTGGTGATCTCCACCTACGGCCGCGGCTTCTGGATCATGGACGACATCACGGCACTGCGCGCGCTGCCCGATGTGTTGAGGCAGGACGCGCACCTGTTCCCGCTTCGGCCCGCCTACCGCTTCCGAGGGATCACCGCTCCGTCGACACCCTACGACGATCCGACCGTTGGCGAGAACCCGCAGTACGGCGCGTCGATCAACTACTACCTCAAGGGCGCCGTGCAGGGCGGCGGCCGGCTGTCCATCCTCGACGCCAGGAACCAGGTGGTTCGGACGATGACCGTGCCAGGCGCCGCAGGGCTCAACCGGGTCCACTGGGATCTCCGAGGTGAATCGACAAAGCCGGTGAAGATGCGGACCAACCCGCTCTACGGCCACGAACTGCCGCTCGGCGAGGATGGCACGCGTCCCCCCGCTGGTGGATTTGGCCCCGGCGGCCTGTCAGTCCTGCAGCCGCCGGGCAACTACACTGTCAGGCTGACCATCGGTGGGCGCGACTACACGCAGCCGCTGACGGTCCGCAAGGACCCGCACTCCGGCGGCACCGAGGCGGACATCCAGGCTCAGGTCACGGTTCTGAGCGATCTCGCAAACAATATCAACACCACGACCGACGCGGTCAACCAGCTCGAATACGTCCGCGCCCAGATCCAGACGACGATCAAGTCGCTGCCGGAGGGCGAGCTGAAGCGGGCCGCGGTGGAACTCGAGCGCAAGCTCACCGACGCCGAGATGAACCTGGTCGATCTCCGGATCACCGGCGGCCAGGACGGCGTCCGCTATGCGGCCAAGCTGCTGGGCAAGTTCGGGTATCTGGCAAACGGCATGGCAGGGAGCGATTACAGGCCGACCGATCAGGCGATGGAAGTGTCGAAGGGGCTGCAGGGACAGTTGAAGACCACGCTCAGCCAGATCGGCGCGCTGATCGATAAGGATGTCGCGACGTTCAACGATCAACTCCGGCGCGGCTCGGCCGGGCAGATACTGACGAAGACGCCCGGGTCGCAGTAGCCAGGGGCTGTCTGGAGTTCTGGTGAGCTGGTGATGTGGCGATCCGATGGATCACCACATCACCAAGCCACAGGGTTCGCCTGCTTCAGCGCCTTCGCCTTCCTGGCGGCCCGCCGAACCCACCGGCGTATCGAGGGCATCCTTGACCTCGCTGTTGCAGCGACCATGACCATAGGACTGTCGAGCGACAGTGATATTGACCCCTTGCGACACTAATTCTGACTCCTCCAGCAGGAGGGTCGAATGGAGCAAGAGCGAGGGGTTCTGGTATCTCCGGGTGTGGAAGTACCGGTCCGCGATCCGCGCGAACAAGCGATCTACGCCCGCTGCGGCGACCGGCCCACGCATCTGGTCCATCACAGCAATCGCGGCACGCAATAAAGGGGCAGACTGTCGCGCGCTACAAGGGCTCGACCAGTTCCTCCAGTTCTGACGGGCGCCGTTGCCGCATCGGCATTGCCTACCAGCGGGAGAATGGCGAAATCGTCTCCATCCCGGCGCGACGGCACCCAACGAACCGTGAGCTGAGTGCCCCTCGGCTCGAGGCATTGCCTTCTTCGAATGGTACGTGCTTGCAAGCGCGGAGTCGTCCTGCCGCGATTCGCGCGCGAGCGCTGCTTGGCACCGTTCCGGTGCCGTTCATCCGGCTCCAGCAACCGTCTATTGCTCGGCGGTAGCGGCGGCGCAGTGTGAATCGACACACTGGCCAGACGCCGTGAGGGCGTCCGGCCAGTGTGCGCGATGTCAGGCGAGCACCACGCGTCCGTGGTCGTCGCAGTGTGAGCCGTGCGGGTGGTGCAGGTGGCCGTTCACGAGGAAGTCGATGTGGTCGCCGTGCGGCACGGCCTGATGGCCACACGCCGGACCATGCACGTGCGTCGTATCGTGTGCGCCGCATGCATGGTCGGGAGTGCAGGCCGCCGGATTGGCGGCGGTGACGGCGAGCGTGTGCTCGTCGACGTGACCCTCATGCAGGTGATGCAGATGGCCGTCGTGCAGGTAATCGACGTGGCCGTCGTGGACGATAGCCTGATGGCCACAGCCGGGGCCGTGCTGATGGGGGTGATTTGCGTGGATACGATGGGTCTCGGACATGACGATGCTCCTCAAGGCTTACGTGGGTTGCCGACTCTCCGCTGCGTGGTCGATCGCCGCCCGCACGATGGCCAACACATGGTCGTCGGCAAGGGCGTAGGTAATGTGCCGGCCGTCCCGGCGCCTGGTGACGAGCCGCTCGTTGCGCAGCACACGGATCCGCTGCGAGATGGTCGGCAGGCTCTCGCCTTCCGCCTCGGCAATATCCGTCACGCAGGCCGGTGCCGTCGCCAGCCGCGTCAGCAGCCGCAACCGGCCCTCGTCGCCGAGGGCGCGGAAGAGCCGCGTGGCCCGCTCCAGGGCGGCGGGCGAGCCATCGAGCGGCGGCAGGGCACTAGGGGAATGCGGCGGATCGCACGTCTCGAGGGCGACGGGTGTGTCGAGGCAGGCCATGGGAAGAATTTACCAATAGTTGCGTAATAATGCAATTAAATAACTCAGTAGTTGATGAGCCCGTCGACCTGCAGGTGATTGGCCTGCATTGCGCCGAAGAGGTGGGGGCGTTGCGGCGGGCCCTCGACCGTCAGGCCGGCGTCTCGGACGTGCATATCGATCAGGTCCGGTCGCGCGTGTCGTTCCGCCTGGCCGCCCCAGCCACGCTCCCGCTCGTCTCGGCGGCGGTCACCCGCGCGGGCCTGCGGCTCGTGCAGCCCGAGGAGGCCGTGCTCGAGCTTGCGGTCGAGCCCCGCGTGTGGTGGTTGAGCATCCTCAGCGCGTCCTCGCTGGCCGTGGCGGTCGCGACGCAGTTCATCGAGTCTGGCGGAGCCTGGCTGTCACTCGTGGCCGACGTCGAAGCCGACGGCCCGGCCTGGGTGAGCACCACTGCGTATGCCCTGGCCGCGCTCACGGCGAGCGTGATCATCCTGCCGAAGGCCCTCACCTCCGCACGCGCCGGCCGGTTCGACATGCACGTCTTGGTCGTCATCGCGATCGCCGGCGCTGCGTGGCTGGGCGAAGTCTCGGAAGCCGCCGCGGTGGCGAGTCTCTTTGCCGGGTCGCAGCTGCTCGAAGCATGGAGCGCCGCTCGAGCCCGTCGATCCGTGGGGGCGCTGATGCAGGGCACTGCGGGGCATGCCTGCTGCTGCATAGACGGTCACGAACACGATGTGGCCGTGCACGACATCGAGCCAGGCATGGTGCTTCGCGTGAAGCCCGGCGAGCGTATTCCCGTGGATGCGGACGTGATCTCCGGGTCGTCGAGCGTCGACGAATCGGCCACAACGGGGGAGCCGACGCCCGTGCTGAAGAGGGTGGGCAACCTCGTCACCGCCGGTTCGGTGAACGGCTCGGGCGCGCTCGAGATCCGCGCGCGCGGCCGCGCTGACGAGAGCAGCCTGGCGCGGATGCACAGGGCGGTGGAGCATGCCCGGCAGGGCCGCACCGAAGCCGAGCGCTGGGTAGAGCGTTTCGCTGGTGTCTACACGCCCGTGGTCGTCGTGCTTGCCCTCGGGGTGTGGCTGGTGCCGCCGCTGCTCGGTTTCGGCGTTTGGGAGGAATGGTTCCGCCGCGGCCTCGTGGTCACGCTCGTGGCCTGCCCGTGCGCCCTCGTGATCTCGACGCCGGTCACCATCGTGGCTGCCATCTCGGCGGCGGCCCGGCACGGCGTGCTGGTCAAGGGCGGCGAGCACCTCGAACGGTTCGCCACACTGCGCGCGGTGGCGTTCGACAAGACCGGAGTGGTCACGACCGGCCGTCCAAAGATCGTGAGCCTGCGCTTACTCGGCGCGCGCACCGAGCGCGAGGTCCTTGAGCATATCGTGGCGCTCGAAACCCGCAGCGAGCATCCGCTGGCGCATGCGCTCGTGACCTTCGCCGCCAGCCGCGGCGTCGCCGAACGCGCGGCACGCGTGCGCGACGTGCAGGCGGTGCCCGGACGGGGCGTTGTCGGCCAGGCCTGGGGCCACAAGTTCTGGATCGGCAGCGCCCAGTTCCTTGGCGAGCACGCGCAGGTGGGCGACGAGGCAGCCGCAGAGATCGCGCGCCTGCACGCCGCCGGCCTGACCGTGGTGGCCTGCGGCAGCGGCGCTGAGTTGTGGGCGGTGTTGGGGGCGCATGACACGACGCGCGCCGACGCGATCACGGCGGCCCAGTTGCTGCGGGCCCGGGGCGTCCGCCAGCTCGTGATTCTGTCAGGCGACCATGCGGCAGCCGTCCAGGCGACCGCACAGGCCATGCACGTGAGCGAGGTCCGCGGCGAATGCACGCCGACCGACAAGGCGGCGGCGATTGCGGAGCTGGGCATGCGCGGCCCCGTGGCGATGGTGGGCGACGGCATCAATGACGTGCCGGCGCTCGTGGCGGCCACACTCGGTGTGGCTGCGGGCCCGCGAGCCACCGACGCGGCCCTCGATGCTGCCGACGTCGTGCTCGTGCACAACGATCTGCGTTATTTGCCGTGGCTCGTGGAACACGCCCGGCGCACGCTGCGCGTAATACAGCAGAACCTGTGGTTCGCCGTCGGCATCAAGGTGGCGTTCCTCGTGGCGGCCGCGCTCGGCGAGGCCACGCTCTGGATGGCCGTGCTCGCCGACACGGGGGCGACACTCGCCGTCACCATGAACGGCCTGCGGCTGCTTCGCATGCAGGCGCCGCCGGTATCCCATCACCATCATCATCACGACGGTGAGGGCGGACACACCTACCAGGCGGCACAATCGCACTGACCCGTGGCGGGCCGTGACTAGGCTTTGCCTTCCGTGCACACCACGTGTTTGCGGATGCGTGGATCGCACTTTCGCAACTCGAGCTTCTTGGTCGTCGTCTCCTGGTTCTTCATGGTCGTGTAGAAAAAGCCGGTTCCGACCGTCGGAACGGGCTTGACGACGATGCGTGGCATCTGAAGCCTCCTGCATGCGCACGGAATCCGGCGCGACCTTCCTAGGGTGCCAGAGGTTCGTGAGGCGGATACTGTCGGATGGCACCAGCGCGGCGGGACATCGGGTGCAGCATCGACCGATGGCCATCAAGGATCTGACCCAAGTGGAGCGCCACCTGTTGCTGCGCAACGGTTCGGCCGTCAGAGCGTGATGACCTGGTCGGGCTTGGCGCCGCCGAGGGCGGCGTAGAGCTGCGGGAAACAGCCGGCGACGACACCGTTCACGAAACCTTTGGCCGTCACACTGCCCGTGCCGCACTGGTCGAACGTGCCGTCGGCGAGGCCACGGCGCACGGCGCACTGGTCGCAGACCATCAGCAGGATGCCCTGCTCGGCTGCCACCTTCGCCAGGCGCTCGCCCACCGGGTCGCCGGCGCGCAGGCAGTAGAGGTTGTCGTCGAAGAACATCATGCCGGCCACCTTGACGCCGTGCGTGCCGCGTTCGAGCTGCGGCAGGATCATCGTGGCGAGTTTTGTGGTGCTGGCCATGTTGGTAGCGAAGAGATAGGCGACGGTCATGCGGCTGTGGTCCTTTGTCTGGGGAAGTGGGTTCACGTCATAGTTAAAGCACGGGTTGCGCCGGCCTCAGCGACGGCGTGCCGACGCGGGCCGGAACGCCGCGACGACGGCCGCGTGGGTATTCACATACGGGCCGCCGATGAGGTCGAGGCAGTAGGGCACGGCGGCGAAGATCCCGGGCATGGCCAGCGAGCCATCCGGCGACCGCGGGCCTTCGAGTGTTTCGCGGATGGCGGTCGGGCGTCCCGGCAGGTTCACGATGAGGGCGCGCCCGCGGATCACGGCCACCTGCCGTGACAGGATCGCCGTCGGCACCGCGCGCATGCTGACCTGCCGCATCTGTTCGCCGAAGCCAGGCAACTCGCGGTGCGCGACCGCAAGCGTGGCCTCGGGCGTGACATCGCGCGGCGCCGGCCCCGTGCCCCCGGTCGTGAGCACGAGGTCGCAGCCCACCGTATCGACGAGTTCGATGAGGGTGGCTTCGATTGCGGCCTGATCATCGGCGATGAGCCGCTCAACCGCCGTCCACGGCGTGGCGAGCGCGATGCCGAGCCAGGCGCGCAGCGACGGCAGGCCCTCGTCCGTGTAGACGCCTGCCGATGCGCGGTCGCTCACAGAAACCAGCCCGAGACGCGCCGGCCGGTCGAAGTCCGGTGCAGCCGTCATCGCGGCTGCCAGCTCCCGTACATCGGATTGGGCAGCAGGATGTAGCGGGTGCCGAACGGCGCGACCGCGGCGACGGGCAGCGGCGCCGCCGAACGACACGCGGCACCAAGGAGCATAAGCAGGGCGATGGACAGGCGTACCGGCATGCCGGTGATCATAACGGCTTGCCGGCGTCGCCCGTGGTGCGCCACACGGTGCGCTTGCGCACCACGCACGGCGATGCTTCGACACCAGGCCCCTCGTCGTTTTAAGGCACATTGGTGGCGCAATGTCGCGCGCGACCGTCACCCGCTGGCTGATCTACACCCACCGTTGGCTCGGCCTGGCGTTCTGCGGGCTCTTCCTCGTGTGGTTCGCCTCTGGCATCGTGATGATGTATGCCCGCATGCCGCGGCTCACCGCGGAAGAGCGTCTGATGCGACTGCCGCCGCTCGACCTGACGACGGTGGCGGTGACGCCCGCCGACGCCGCGCGAGGTGCCGGCTATGCGCTCGATACCGGGCCGGACCGGTTGCGCATCGGGATGTGGCAGGGGCGACCCGTGTACCGTTTCGCTCGCGGCTCCCAGTGGCGCGCCGTCTACGCCGACACTGGCGCGCCGCTCGGCGAAGTGGCCGCGCTGGAGGCCGTCGCGGCTGTGCGTGCCTTCGTGCCCGAGCATGCTGACACGGTGCATCACGACGTGCGGCTCGAAGACTCCGATCAATGGACGCTCAGCAGCGTCATTCGCGCCCAGATGCCGCTGCACCGCCTGGCGCTCGGTGATGCCGCCGGCACCCACCTCTACCTCTCGGCCCGCACGGGCGACATCGTCATGAAGACCGACGCGCGCGGTCGCTTCTGGGGTTATGCCGGCGCCGTGCTGCACTGGGTGTATTTCACGCCGCTGCGCCGGCACGCCGGCCTGTGGGACGCCCTCATCGTCTACGGATCGCTATTTGGCTGCGTGATGGCGCTGAGCGGACTCGCGGCCGGGCTGTGGCGCTGGTCGCGCCAACCGCGCTACCGCCTGCGGGGCGCCAGCGCGCCGTCGCGCTCTCCGTACGCCGGCCTGATGAAGTGGCACCACTACGGCGGCCTCATCTTCGGCGTCATCACCTTCACGTGGATCCTGAGTGGCATGTTGTCGATGAACCCCTGGGACTGGAGTCCCGGCAGTTCGCCGAGCCGCGAGCAGCGCGACGTGCTGGCCGGCGGCCCACTGGACCTCGATCGGCTCGATGTCGCCGCCATCCGTGATGCCGCCGGCGCCCTGGCCGACACGTTTCCCGCCCGTGAGGCCGATCTGCTGCAGTTCGATGGCGCGGCGTATCTGTCGGCCTACCGGCCGCCACGCGCCGCCGACGCCGGGCAGTGGACCAACACCGACCTGGCGGCCTTTCTGTCGCCACAGACCGCGCTTGAGCGCCGTCTCACGCGCCTCGGCGATCCCGGTCGCTCGCTCATCGACCGCTTCGATCGGGCCTCGGTGGAGCGTCTGACGCACCGGGCCGTGCCCAATGCGGCGGTCGTCGAGTCGACCTGGCTCGATCAGTACGACGCCTATTACTACGATCGCGACGGCGGCCGTCCGCTGCCGGTGCTGCGCGTGAAGTTCGACGACGCCGTCGGCACGTGGCTGTACGCCGATCCGCAGTCCGGCCAGCTCGTGAGGAAGGAGGAGCGCCTTAGCCGCCTCAACCGCTGGCTGTATCAGGGCCTGCATTCCCTCGATCTGCCCGGGCTCTACTTCGCCCGCCCGGCCTGGGACCTCGTCGTCATCGCCCTCAGCCTTGGCGGCATCGCCGTGAGCGGCACGGCGATTGTCCTCGGCTGGCGCCGCGGCCGCCGCTGGGTCGGACGCAGCGGGCCGGCCGCCGGCGTGCCGGTGCGCACGCAGTAACCCGTCGATTCCTCTTGGCCGGTGGCGTGCGAGGGCAAAGAGCGTCGGTGTCAATCGGCACCGCTCGCTCGGCCGAAGCGGCGGCAATATCAGTCGTCGCAGCGCGCCCGAGCGGCATGAGGAAATTCGCCATGACCCCACCCATCGCCAACAGACTGTCGCGGCGCCACTGGATCGGCGGAGTGGCCGGGCTCCTTGGAGCCGCCGGCCGCCCAGCCGCCGCCGTGTCCCAGAGTGTTACCGGCCTGTCGACGGCTGTGCCGCGATACATCATCCTGATGGTGGCCGACGGCATGAGCGTCGGGGTGCCGACGCTGGCCGAGTCGTTCTCCCGCACTGTGCGCGGGCGCGGCACCGCGTGGTGGGAGCTGGCGCGCGATCCAAACGTGACCGCGGGGTGGTTCGACATGGCGTCGCTCACGTCGCTCGTGACCGATTCAGCTGCCGCGGCGTCGTCGTGGGGCAGCGGGTCTCGTGTCCGCAACGGTGCCATCAACGTGCTGCCGGACAATACTCGCTTGACTCCGTTGGCGGACGTGGCCCGATCGGCGCGCCGTCGTATCGGCCTCGTGACGACGACAACCGTCACGCACGCCACACCCGCGGGGTTCGCTGCCGTCAACACGAACCGCAACGCGGAGGACGACATCGCCACGCAATACCTCGATCGGGTGGACGTCGTGCTCGGCGGCGGGCGGCGGTTCTTCGATGCCCGGCGACGGGCCGATGCCCGGGACCTGCTCGGTGACTTCGAGCGCGGTGGTTACGCCGTCTGGCGCACCAGGGACGAGTTGCGTGCTGCGACAGGCACCGGGCGCGTGCTCGGCCTGTTTGCGACCGAGCATTTGCCATACCGACTCGATCGCGATCAGGATCCACGCCTGCAGGCCAACGTACCTACCCTCGCTGAAATGGCGTCGGCGGCGCTGACACGGCTGAACGATACACCGGAAGGGTTCTTCCTGCTCGTCGAAGGCGGGCGCGTCGATCACGCCGCGCACGCCAACGACGCGGCGTCGATCCTGCGCGAGCAGCTCGATTTCGACGACGCCGTCGCCGTCGTCCGCGAGTTTGCGGGTGGTCGGCACGACACGCTCGTCATCGTGACCTCCGACCACGGCAACGCCAATCCCGGCCTGAACGGCATGGGCGAGAACTATCTCGACTCGAGCCGGGTCTTCGCACATGTCACACGCGCGCGGGCGTCGTTCTCTGAGGTCAGGCGCCGGCTGCTTGACGGGGCCGGCCGGTCCGGTCAGCCCAGCGTGAACGACACGGGCATGCTCGTGGAGCACCTTCTGGGATTCGCACCGGACCAGCTGCAAACGGAGGTGATTCGAACCTCGCTGGCGCGCCCCGTGGCCACCGTGCTCAATGGACAGCTGGCCAGATTCGACGGCGTGCTGGGGCAGATAGCCGCCAATCACTGGGGGATCGGGTGGACGGGGACCACGCACACCGCGGACGTGGCGCCGGTGCTCGCGTTCGGCCCGGGCCAGGAACGCTTCCGCGGGCTGCGCGCCAACACCGCCCTCTTCGGCGATCTGGTGGCCCTGATGGGGCAGACGTTCAGCAATCCGGCCATGACGCCACCGGCCGCGCTCGCCTACGCCGCACGCGGCGTCGCGGCCGTCGAAGAGGTGCCGGCGTGACCCATTCCGGCCCCGGTGGAATGTTCCCACGGGCACCCGGGTGCCAGGTTCGAATCGCCGCTGACTGCCGCGCTCACCGCTCCAGGGTCCATCCGTTGGCTGGGGGTCTCCAATAGTTTGTTCCGCTCAATTTCCTGATCTCCCGCGCGCGCGGGCAGCGCAGGCGCCGGCACGCCGTTGTTGATCTGCTGTGGGCCGTTCGCGAAGTTTGCCTGACGTGCAAAGACGCTCGGGGGATTCTGGAGAGCCCCCAGCGCCTCGCCCGTCGCTCGACAGTTGCTCTGCGCCTTGAAAGCGAGCCTCATCAACCGCTCGAAGACAGCCAGATTCGACAGGTTCTGACGGGCGATGATGGCCAGGTCGGTATAGACGGCATTCATCGAGATGATTTGACCCACGAGAATCGCCTCCTGACTCTTCGTGTCCCGATTCGCTGCTTCTCGCACGCGACTGAGAACCTCCGCGAAACACTCGGTCAAATCGAGGGTTCCGGACTTCGTCGAAAACACCAGTCCCACCATCGCGTTCATCGCCATGCCATCCACCATGACCTTGGCTTCGCGCCTGAGGTTCGTCTTTCCCGGCTCCTGGCGAACTCTCAGGGCGTTCGGCTCAGGCTTCGCCGGAGGTGCAGTGGGCTTGCTGGCGAGCCTCCTTGACGCCTTAGGGCTGGAATCAAAAGTGGTGGAGGCGGCTGGAGTTGAACCCTTTCCGGTCCGTTTCGGCAACTTATCGATGGCGTGGCGGTTCTGGTCCTGAGCGGTTCGCACATAACGACTTCGGCACGCGACACCAGTCGACACGACACGACGGGCGTGGACGCCAATCGACCCCCGTTGTGGAGACTGTGTGGAGACAGTGTGGAGACGGCCGTCACGCCGCACCGGCTGCGCGAGCCCGTTGCAGAGCAACCAACTTGCGCTGAACATGCAGCAGGATGGCGGCATGAATTCCTACAGCAACCACCAGACCTAAGATGTGGCTTGAAACGGCACCACCGCCTGTCTGGTTGATCAGATGGAGCGTGATCGAACCCAGTGGCAAGAACACGACCACCGCCGTGACGAGACCGGGGTTGTAGCGCTTGAAGATCACGGCATGCACGATGTGCACGAGGGCATTGACGAGCACCAGATAGACCGGGACGAGCGCCCAACCGAGCCCGATGTCGACAGCGCAGTACAAGGCAAGACCAATCACGCCCCAAACGCCAGGAACATTCGTGACGAATACCGCCAAGGGGGACAGCACATCAAAACCCTTGCCAAGGGTTGCATTGAAAAACAGCCGAAACCGATCATGATCATGCTCTTCGTACTGGTGGATCATGTAGGCGGGCAAGTGCAAGAACGTGGCCGCCAGCGGCGCTGAACAGCCCGCGAGCAAGAGCGGCGACAGCGCGAGCAACAGGGCCCCAGCCAGTGCGCCTCCGTATACCCAGTACGAGATCAAACGTTGCAGCATCGTGAGATCTTTGCGGCTAACGCTCCAAATGAGCGGCGCGCAGCTTGCTGCGCGTCCGTCTCACTTTGGCGGCTAGACCTCGCGCCCCTTGCCAGACATCGCAAGCCATTCTTTTCACGCCCCAAGCGGCGCTCCGATCATATAGGCGAACAGTAGGACCAGGACAGCAAGGAGCGTGCTCGCAAGCCAACACAGGAACAGCAACGAACGCTCAAGCCTGGGTCTGCGCACCGCCGTTTGGTGCACCAGAGGCCACTGATACGGCTTATCGTCTTCCGAAGGGCGCTCCTCACGGGAAGTCGTGGAGCGAGTACTGCAAGGAGAAGGGCCAGGAGACCGAGCTGCGGTGCGAGTGCCGACATCCCGAATGCCGGTGCCGGCCTGGGGTAGACTGCGCGCCATGCGCAGCCACTACCTGCTCTCCTGTCTCGTGTTCGGCCTCGTCGTGGCAGGGATTGGGCCGGCATCGGCTCAGGCTCCCGCCTCCGACGCCATCGTCCCTTACCGCATCAACGTTCCGGACGCGGTGCTCCGTGATCTGAAGGAACGCCTCGCGCGCACCCGCTTTCCCGATCAACTCGACAACGTTGGCTGGGCGTACGGAGCGGACATCACCTACGTGAGGCCGCTCGTCGAGTACTGGCGCGACCGCTTCGACTGGCGTGCGCAGGAGCGGCGTCTGAACGAGTTCGATCAGTCCACGACGACGATCGACGGCCTGCGGATTCACTTCATCCACCAGAAGTCGCCGGTGCCGGGCGCCATGCCGCTCGCGCTGACGCACGGCTGGCCAGGCTCGATCGCGGAGTTCCACAAGATCATCGGACCGCTCACCGATCCCGTGAAGTACGGCGGGCGCGCGGAGGACGCGTTCAATGTCGTCGCCATCTCGCTGCCCGGGTTCGGCTTTACCGAGCGGCCGAAGGATCGCGGCTACAGCCCGGAGAAGATGGCCGACATCATCGCGAAGCTGATGGCCAGGCTCGGGTACACGCGGTACGGCCTGCAGGGTGGCGACTGGGGCGGCATCATCAGCCGCATCGTCGCGCTGAAGGACCCGTCACATGTCGCCGGGCTGCATCTCAATTTCTGTACGGGCGCCGCTGCTCCCGATCCAGCGAACCCGAACGCCGGCGTGCCGGACGCAGAGTTGAAGCTGATGCAGGAGACGAACGCGCGCATGGAGAACGAGCGCGCCTATCAGCAGATTCAGGGGACCAAGCCGCAGACGCTCGGGTACGGGCTGACGGACTCCCCTGCTGGGCTGGCCGCGTGGATCGTCGAGAAGTTCCACGCCTGGTGCGACTGCGGCGACAACATCGAGAGCCGCTTTACGAAAGACGAACTGCTGACGAACGTGACCATCTACTGGGCGACACAGACCGCGGCCTCGTCCACGCGCATCTACTACGAGAGCCGGCAGGCCGGCGGAGTCCAGGGACGCGTCGAGGTGCCCACCGCATGCGCGCTGTTCCCGAAAGAGATCACGACGCCGCCACGCAAGTGGGTGGAGAACCGCTACAACCTCATGCGCTGGACGCCGATGCCGCGCGGCGGCCACTTCGCGGCGCTCGAGCAGCCCGACCTGCTGATCGCCGACGTGCGCGAGTTCTTCAGGGGAATCAGGGGAAAGTAAGAACTTCGAACTTAACACTCAGCACTCAAAAGAGGAGCTCGAGACCGCCGCGCCGGGACGTAGAGGCGAGTCTTCCGCCTTCGCTGAAGCTACGGCAGAACTGCTGACTTCTGACTGCGAAGTTTACTGCTTGACCCTAACCGCCGTCTCCTCGCGGTCGGTCACGAGCTCGGGGTGCTGCCGGCGGAACGTGGCCGCGATGTGACAGTTCCAGCAGACCGGCACACTCGAGGCCGGGGCCGCCTGCAGCCGCTCGGGCGCGATGTCGACCCACTCGCGCGTCATCCCGCTGGAGTCGAGCAGTGCAATGTGGTGCCCGGCTGTCTCGCTGAGTGCGGCACCGCATGTCGCGCACTGGTGATCGCTCGCCCAGGCGCGGACCATCCGCGACACTTCGCTCTCGGGCACCTGTCCGCCATGCGCGGCAGCACCCGCCGTGTCCGCGCGCGGGTGTCGACCTCGATAGGAGCGCAAGACCATCCACGCCACGACCACCGCCGGGTCTGCGAACCGCCGTTCGGTGAACCAGAGGCCACTAATACGGCTTATCGTCCGTCGCGGATGCTTCCTCGTCTTTCTGAATGTTGCGCGGCATGACCGCATCCCGGCGGCCACACACCGCCACGTGCAGCGACGGTCCGGGCCGCCGCGAATCGGTGAGGCAGGCGGCAAATCCCACCTGCTCGATGAAACCTTCGGCCTCGTGCGCGGTCCTGACCTGGCGCGCGCCTTCACGGCGGCAGCGTTGATCGCGGAAGTCTTCGATCTCGGGTGTGATTTCGTGACGGGATCTCACGGTCAACCGGACAACACGCGCTCTGGACATTCCACCATCAAGATACAGCCACGTGTCGCGCGTCCCGGGGTCCGGTGCGACGCACTAGGGAATTGACCGATACCCAACCCAATGCTACTTTTCAGGCGACTTTCACTTGTCGTCGCGACATCAGGACGACCCTTCTGGAGGAATGGATGCGCAAAACCCTTGTTGTTGTTTTGTTTGCGTTAGCAGCGGTCATCATGACCCCCTTGGCCGCATGGGCCCAGGGCAGCATCGCCGGTTCAATCAAGGACCCCAGCGGCGCGGTGCTGCCGGGTGTGACCGTCGAAGCGTCGAGCGACGCGTTGATCGAAAAGACCCGCACCGCGGTGACCGATGCGTCCGGTAACTACCGCATCACCGACCTGCCGCCGGGCAGCTACACGGTGGTGTTCACGCTGACCGGATTCAAGACGGTGCGGCGGGAAGGCATCGTCCTGCGCGGCGACTTCTCGGCGCCGGTGAGCGAGCAGATGCAGGTGGGCACGCTCGAGGAGACCATCACGGTGTCCGGCGCGTCGCCGACCGTGGACGTCAGCAACAACCGCGCGCAGTTCGTCGTCGATCGCGAGATCCTCGACCAGATTCCCACCGCGGTTCGCAACACGCCGGCGCGCGCGCTGCTGCTGCCCGGCACACAGGTCACGCCGTTCGTGCTCGGCCAGTTCACGATGAGCGTGCGCGGCTCGGCCAGCCAGGACACGGTGATCGCCATTGACGGCATGCGCGTCAACAACCTGTGCGGCAGCGGCCAGTTCAGCGGCTTCTACATGAACGACGCGGCGATTGAAGAGGTCACGTTCACGACCGGCGCCGAGTCGGCGGAAATGCAGAACGGCGGCCTGCGCATCAACAGCACGCCCAAGGACGGCGGCAATACCTTCAGCGGCACGCTGTTCGCCTACGGCGCGGGCAGCGGATTGCAGGCCGACAATCGCAGCGATGCGATGAAGAGCGGGCCGGCGGCGATTCCCAAGCCCGGCATCGCCTACACCTGGCAGGTCAATCCGTCGTTCGGCGGACCCATCAAGCGCGACAAGCTGTGGTTCTACTTCACCTACAAGTACGAGGACGACAAGACCTACGTGCCAAGCTCCCAGTTCGCCGACGGCAGCCGCGCCTTCCGGGCCGGCCAGGGCAATTACAGCGCGGTGACGCGCCTCACGTGGCAGGCAACCCAGAAGGACAAGATCCGCTTCTACCTCGATCGCCAGTTCAACGGCGAGGACTACAACGGCTTCAATACGCTGCCGACGACGTCGCCTGAGGCGTCGACGGACGCCTTCGGTTTGGGGTGGGTCCCGCAGATCAAATGGACCCAGACCACCACCAACCGGTTGCTGCTCGAGGCGGGTTTGTCGTACTACACGCAGGACTACGAGCAGACCTGCCGGCCGGAAGTCGGGCCGCGCGATCTGCCGATCCTCGAACAGACGACCAACCGCCTCGGTGTCGCGTGTGGCAACACCATTCCGCCGTATACCAGCTGGACCAAGTCCTACAGCGGCGGTGCGTCGGCCAGCTTCATTACCGGTTCGCACGCCTTCAAGGCCGGCGTCACCTGGCAGTGGGGCACCAACTCGCGCACGTTCTCCTCGAATGCGCAGATCAACACGCTGGTGACCAACGCCGGGTTGCTCGGCGTGCCGGCGTCCGCTACGAACCCCATCCCCTGCACGCGCTTGCCGTGTCCCATCGCCGTCGCCGTCACCAACGGCCCGACCACCCTGGAACAGAAGGTGAACAGGGACATTGGCGTGTTCCTGCAGGACACGTGGAGACTCAACCGTTTGACGCTGAACGTCGGTGGCCGATACGACATATTCAATGCCAGCGTACCGGCGCAATCGGCGGCGGCCGGCAACTGGATCCAGGCGCGCTCCTTCGCGGAGATTCCGAACGTGCCCAACTGGACCGACTGGTCGGTGCGCCTGGCGGGCGCCTATGACGTATTCGGCACGGGCAAGACGGCCATCAAAGCGAATGCGAGCAAGTACATTGCCTCGGCAGCGGCCGGCTTCGCGCAGTCGTTCAACCCGATGAACTCCAGCACGCAGACCCGCTCATGGATCGACTTCGACGGCAATAAGTCCATCCTCGACGCGGCCGGCAACATTCAGTTCAACGAAGTGATCGGCGGCACGTCGAATTTCGGTCAGATCACCAGCCGTCCGGATCCGAATCTTGAACGCGGCTACAACTGGGAGTACGGCGTTTCGATGCAGCACGAACTCGCCGACCGCGTCTCGATTTCGACCGGTTACTACCGCCGCATCTTCTACAACCTCGACGTCACCGACAACACCAATCTCGCGGTCACCGACTGGACGTCGTTCGGCATCACGACGCCGACCGATTCGCGCCTGCCGCTGTCGGGCCAGCCGATTACGATGTACACGCTGAACGCCAACAAGGTCGGCGTGGCCACGGACAACCTGCGCACCTTCTCCGGCGAGAACAGCACCATCTACAACGGCTTCGAGGTGAGCGGCAATCTGCGCCGCTCCAAGCTGCTGTTGTTCGGCGGCGTGAATGTCGAGCGCCGTGCGTCGATTACCTGCGACGTTCGCGACAATCCGAACAGCGCCCGGTTCTGCGATTCGACGCCGCCGTTCCGCACCACCTACAAGGCCAGTGCCGCCTACCAGCTGCCCTGGGAGTTCCAGCTGAGCGGATCGTTCATCGCCGCGCCGG